>ENA-OOZR01000029-OOZR01000029.1-human-gut-metagenome-genome-assembly--contig:-NODE-29-length-155748-cov-9.416377_pt1 | contig 155748 bp, 159 predicted proteins | sample MGYA00241045_ERZ501406 | MGnify/ENA primary metagenome ERZ501406 (study PRJEB25962, sample SAMEA2042920) | human gut metagenome | biome: human gut; feature: human-associated habitat; material: faeces...
AATAGACCTAAACAGGCAATGGTAGGAGTGGGAAAATCAATTCCCGATTATGATACTATATCTAATTTTACTATATCAACATTACCAACTCCGTATACGAATCCTGCAATCGCAATTGCTAAAAGTCCTTTTAAGTATGTGTATACCAAGAAGGATGGGATAGAGATACCAGTTTTACTGACAGATTTAGTTACTGCGACTGAAAGTGATTGGTTAATAAAAATCGATGATAAAATAGAACAAAGATATCCTATTCGACATATTTATGCATTAAATCAAACGACTACAAGGATTAGTGAAATCATTGAATTTGTTTTAACAGAAAAAAGTCAAAAAACAACTATTCGTTGCATTGAGGCGACTAACTATAATTTTGAAACAGTTTTTCAAGCATCGAAAATTATAATAGCTGTTTCTGATGCAGAGGAAGTATCGATTGAAAATATAAGTCTAGGAAAAAATTTCTTAGGGGAAATACAAACAGCTTTTACAGAAAGATTTCTTGCCTATCATAAACGGATTGTTCAATTAGGAGAAATGCTTGAAGAATTAAATATTAAAAGAAGTTTATTTAAAACGAAAGAAATTTTAGATGCAGAACCCACTATATTTTTTTTGAAAAAGGGATTAGTGGAAATGCGAGTTTTATCGTTACCGTTCCAAACAGATGAAAATTGTGGTCTTTATAAACAAATAATCGGACGTAGGAAATTATTGTTAGAATATGAAAAGATTCAAGAAGATGGATATATAATTCGTAATTATTTGAAGGATGGTAAACGGATAGCTATTTTTGAAGATATACCAGATGGAAAAACACAGAAAATTAGCAGATGGTTTGCGTTGCGAGATGAAGATATATATCAGATGATATTTGATGAAAATGATTTATTGGAAGCAATGAACAAGATCAGTGAAGAAGAAATAGATCAACTTTTGGGATTAATATTGGATTTTTTAAAGGCTTATGATAAGGAAAGAGATAGAAATATATTGTCATTGGCTGAAAAATTAATAGATATCTTAGGGAAATATTCCATGAATTCGACTATTCTTACAATAAATAGATTCCAAATCATTGCCCGTAAAAGGGAGTTAGAGCTTGAAGAAAGGAAAACATTGGCACAGATTAAATATTCTGAGAATATATTTGCGAGGTGCTGTGCATGTATTTTGCTGAAACAGTTTGATGAATTTGATATACATATGCAGCAATTATCTGCAACAGAAAAAGAAGAATTTTATAGTTGGCCGATTGTTTCATTGTTATCAGATTCCAAGGAATGAAGAGAGGTTATATGTGTATCAAAATAATAATTATATGTTTGGTTTTAGTTTGTTTTTGGTATTACCTTTTTTTGAAAAAGAAGAAGGAATTAAAAAGGATTTCAGTAGAACTTAATATATCTGTTGAACAAATAAACAAAATCTGTGAAAGTATACTACAAGAATTTAAGAAATATGATGCCAGAGTAATATGTAACTGGGGCGGTTTTGATACAACTGAGACATTAAATGCTTGTAGTAGATTAAGATTTTCTAAGCGCATTGATATAAAGTCAACTTGGATAAAAAAGTTGCTGGATAAAAAAGAATATTAGGAAATTGCATTTCTACATACAATCGGACATGAACTCGGGCATAAAGATAAAGAACTTATTTTTTCAATTCTTCATATTAAGAAGGGGCGATTTAGAAACTGGGTTAGAGAGTGTCGAGCTGATTTTTACGGGTTGCAATTTGTTCAAAAAGAATATGCGTTTACTAGAAACGAAGTGTTAAAAGCAATTGAATTAAAAATTGATTACAATGCCCCAGATGAATATGCAAAACAAAAAAGTGACTTTATACATCCAAATTGGAATCTTCGTTTTCAATTGTTATCTGACTATAGGAACTTTAATCAAGATGCCATTCGATATATTGCGAAAGAAGTTGGAATTACAGATGAGAAGTATATCAAAAAATGATTAGAACAGCAGAATTATAAAAAAAGCAAGTGGAAACTTCTGAAAAGAAAGACCTGCTTGCTTTTAATGTATAAGGGAAAGTCTACACAGTACACAAATGTACATACCGTTAAAGCCCTTATTTTCAAGGAATAATGGGATAGGGGTACAGTTTACGGATGAGCCGACTGGTAACTTGGATCAGAAAAATACAGAAGAGATTGTAAAGTTGTTTCAGAAGATGAATCATCAGTTTGGGTTGACGATTATTATGGTTACACACGATGAGGCGATTGCCAGACAATGTGATCGCACTCTGTATATGAAGGATGGAAAGATTGTATAAATATATTGGTGCGCTTATCAGGAATCATGCATATTTTCCTAATAGTCCTATTACAATAATAACAGACGAAATTTCATAAAGGAGCAGGTGCCATGAAAAAAATTCTAGCACTGATAGTAAGTGTTGCCTTATGTGTTACAGACGTATGTGCAATGCCAAAGAACGAGTTGATTCTGCATGAAAACACGCAGTCTGCCACAGAAGGAACAATATCCGCTGAACCAGAGATTGACACACCGTCTGCTATTTTAATGGAAGCATCCACAGGGCAGATTATCTATGAGAAAGCGGCAGATGAACAACTCCCGCCCGCGAGCGTCACCAAGGTAATGACACTGCTATTGATTTTTGATGCATTGGATGAAGGAAAAATCAAACTGACTGACAATGTATCTGTATCGGAGTATGCAGCATCTATGGGGGGCTCTCAGGTCTTTTTAGAGTCGGGGGAGACACAGACGGTCGATACGATGATCAAGTGCATTGCTGTGGCGTCGGCGAATGACGCATGTGTGGCGTATATAGATAGGAGACAAAATACAAAATACCCTTATGAACATATACAATTAAATGAATAGTGGATGCTTAAATAAGTCTATGTACTTGTAGAAATATGAGTGCGTAGACTTATTTAAGTACCTACAATAGTCTTCCCATATAAAATAGGCATATCAGAGATTAGTTCTCCGGTATGCCTATTTTTTTACGTTTTATCGACTGCTGCCATAATCAATTTAAAATATAGGGTGCTGAGATTGTAGTACCTAAATTTTTTCAATGTAAATGATACCCCTCATAGATGCTGGTCTTCATCTGAAGGAATATATCTTGCAATTTCTTGAATCGTGCAATCAAAAATCCGGCACAAATCATTAATAGTAGTTGTTGTTAGAGGTTTATTTTTTCGTAACTTATCAATTGGAGCACTAGAAATCCGGTGCTTATTGATTAGCGTATAAGTTGATTCTTTTGAAGCTTTGAGTGTATGCCAAAATGGTGTGTAATCAATCATAAGTAACCTCCGTATATTATTAGAATATTATGTGATTACTTAATTGACTATAGTCATTGAAGAGACTATAATGGAGAGGAATATATAGTGTAGGTGATTCTATATGACAAAAGAAAAGCAAATACAATTCTTAAATTTTATTATGGGTGATGATATGGATTTCTATGAGGAATATGTTATCAATCTTTCTGATGAAGAGCAGCAGATATTCTTCCGGGAGAATCCTGACTTTATGTCGGACTATGCTATGAATGAAAAGAGGATTGTGCTACTGCGAGACAAGTTGTATAGAGGAATTCTACGAAAGATAAAAAGGTATGAGGAGGAAAGACATGGGAATGAGAAAATGTCCTGAATGTGGTAATTTAGTAGAGGAAAGTTTAAAGGAATGCAATATCTGTGGATATCCGTTTGATGGGACGGAGGAATTAGTTGAATCAAACGATGATGATTATAATGAAAAGGATATTGAAATATCAATGGAAAAAGCATGTAAAAAAGAAGAGGAAAAAGAGAGGGTGGTAAATGAAGAAAACGGTGATGAAGTAAAAAAGACATTTAGTAAAAAGAAACTTGTTTTATTTGGTACAATAATAGGTATAGCTATATTAGGTTTTGTGATTTATAAAACATCTGATTTAGGACATTATAATTCGGCTCAAAGTGCATATAAAAACAAACGATATGCTGAAGCTATGGAAGAATTTAAAAGCTTAGAAAAATATAAAGATTCGGAGAAAATGTATAAAAAGGCAAAACACATGGTCGCTGTTTCTAAGGATGATGTAGCTCCTGACTTTGAAAATATTCAAAATAGCATAGAAATAATAATGGGTGAAGAGTTTGATGGGGTAAATTGGTGTAAAGAAAACGGAGTTACCGTTTTTGATAATGTAACACAAGATATTAAGTATAGTGTAGATGATTCAAAAGTTAATACTTCGCAAGCTGGTACCTACGATTTTGTCCTTTCAGCAGAAGATGAGGCTGGAAATAAACAGGAAAAAATTATAAAAGTGTTGGTTAAAAGAATATATACACAAGAAGAGATAAGTGATGCAGTAAAGTCTACATATACAAAAGAAATCCCTGGTTTGCAAAGGATAGAATATGATAAAGAGGCAAAAACAGTATGGGTATTTGTATCATTTGATGGAATGTCAGAAGTAGCAATCGGAGCAAAAATTAATGCTTCTCTAAAAAGTCAATGGGATAGTTTGGGTGATGAACTTGATAATGTTTCTGGAACAATCTATTATCATCTTATTGCAGAAGGCTATACAGATATTAATAGTGTATGTGTGACATTGTTAAATGAAAAAAATATAGATAAGATGCTATATACTGCTATAAATGGAACTGAATTTTTTGATGTTACGGATTAATGGAAGGGAACCATTAATTATGGAATCAGAAAAAACAAATGGAATTCAATAATTACGAAAAAAATAGGGAAAATACTAGATGAAATATTTGCTGGAAGCGGTAAAATAACACAAGATGGGATTGAATATGTAAACTATTCTATTGGGGAAACCATAGTTTTAGTTGCTGGATATAAATAATCAGAGATTAAGTATGAGATACAAAGGAATGAGGCAAGAAACAATGGAGGAAAACAATAATCAACAAAATGAATTTGAAACAACTGTAACGAATAAAAAAGGAATAATTAGCAGATTAAAACGTGTAAAAATTGAAACATTATATACATGGCTCATGGTATTACTTTTTGCATTTATTATTTCTGTAAGTGCAAATGTCAATAATTCATCACAGACCGCCGAATTAAAAAATACAATTTCCTCAATGGAAGATAAAATTTCAAAGCTGAATGATGATTATGATTCTTTGAATTCCTATAATGAAGAACTAAAAACTCAGTTGCAAGAATATCAGGATCAACAGGCAACGATAGACAGTCTTAATAAGCAACTCGCAGAACTCAAAGCTAAGTATGATACACTCAAGACAGAAAATGAAACCTTAAAAGCTGAAAATGCATCATTAAAATCACAGCTAGAGCAAAAACAAGCATCTGCTCAGAGTAGTTCAAGCGGTGGCTCTAGTGGTACTTGGAAAAGTGGTTCAAATCAATCAAATGATTCAGGTGGAACGGTATGGCTATCAGCTACCGGGGAGAAATATCATAGTATTTCGAATTGTGGAAGGATGAATCCTAATAATGCAAGACAGGTGACGAAATCTGCTGCTGAAGCAAGTGGATATGAACCGTGCAGTAAGTGTTATTAGTGTCCTCTAGTTCAGATAGTTGGAAAAAGGGTCTAGTATGCATGTGGAACACATCCAGGGGATATCGAGCAAAACGCATCTGCTGAAAATGTAAATATCCCCCCTATACCATACATGCTCTATTTATCCTATATAGCTTGCGAAATAGCACCAAATAACACGCATAAAAGCAAATAATAAGTATAGAGAAAAGGCTAAGAGTTTACCGCTCCTAGCCTTATTTTTATTTCATCAATGTATCAATCCGATACAGAACATCATCAAATGAGTTGGTCTTTGGATTATATATAAAAGCCGTCTGAACCTTATCCCCTTTAGAAAATCTGTCAGAATCATATTTAATATACTTTCCAGCAATATCCGTTCCATTTCCGTTATCGTCAAGCACAGTTCCGTCAATCACTTCAATGATAATCTTACCATTTCTGTTTTCTAATATCGGTGTCAATCTGTCAAACTCTTCCTTGCTCGTACTGTGATATATTTCTACGTTTCCAAAGTCAATGTCATTTCTTATAGTTTGCGCTGTCTGCTCCGACTCTGTCTTGTTTACTTCTAATGTGTTGCATCCTAACAACAGTGTACTTGTTAATAATGTGATTACTGTTTTAATAATTCTATTCTTCATATCTCTGTATCTCCTTTATTAATTTGATTATAGGGTGTACGTTCTTTCCATACACCCTTGTTATATTCTATGCTGTTGCTATCTTCGGTTGTCTTTCCGTTTCTACCTCTGTACTTCCATAGTAGTTTCTAATGTCATTCATTGATAAGCTTTTTCGGCTCTTCTTCTGAAATGCTTCGCTGTGCCAGTACCACATTTTTTTCTGCCCAGCAAATTTGAAACCAAGTTCTTTGAATTCTGTTCTATATTGGTAAGTGTTTCCACCAATCCAAACCCAGTTTCCAATAATTTCAATAGTAATATCTTCAAAGTGAATCACTTTATTTAATATGTCTCTCAGCTTTTCATCTTCTGCGAAGTCATATTTCATATTATTATAATCGGACTTATCAGCACTTTCTGTGGACTTGCTTTCATGCTTATCTTTTAATAATTTGAAAAGCTTGTCATATTCTGAATTAATCTCTTGCATGTCTGCCACATCTCCACCGTTATCAGGGTGATGTATCTTTAGCAGTTCTTTATATTGTTTCCTTAGTTCTTCCAATGTTTCCACATTTTTAAAATATGTATTCATCATATAGATGACCTCCTTTTTTGATATGAATTATATTTATTGATTTAATTATATACACGAAAAAAGGTGAAGTCAATATAAATGCACGAAAAATAGTGCACAAAATATAAGCACGATAAAAAGTGTATGTTTGTGCTATATGTCAATAGACAAATGCACGAATATAGGTGTACAATAATCTCACAAACAAAACAACAGCAACACAAAAAAGTTGCTACAAATAATAAGAAAAGAGGTATTGATTATGTGTATTACAAAGGCAGAACTTGAAAAGAAAGTAAACGAGTTAAGAAGTCTTAAAGCAATGTCGGAAGAATTGCAGAATGAACTTAAATCGGTAGAAAGAGAAGTGATTGACTACATGACAGAAAACAATTTAACAGAAGAAATCACAGACACAGCAAAGATTACTTATAAACAACAGAGTAGAACAACTCTTGACAACTGAACCACTATAGACATTCTTGGAGATGACTTGAAACCATATGAGAAAACAACAAGTTACAAGGTATTAAGAATCAAATAGTAAAGGGGAGTAATTCCCCTTTATAAGAAAGAGGTAGAACTTATGACAAATTTAACACACTTATTCAAAGTAGGGCAGAAAGTCAAAGTAAAGAATAATGACTTTGACGCAAGAGAAAAGTTCTCTGATGCTGTCGTGACACTGGTAGAAGAAGATCACGTTATCGCAAGAGAGCTTGAAACTGATACAAACTTACATTTTTATGAGGGCATCAATTTAGAAATGGTATTCCCTGATTACAATTTTTAGGAGGTAAGAGTATGAAAAAATATAGTTTTCCGGAGAAAGCAGTGTTAGTATATCCAGCTTTGATTGGTAAAGAGTTCACAGAACAACAGATAAAAGAAGTATACCGAGATGTTGCGATTTACTTTGAATATCCTTGTTTTGAGTCATGGTTAGAGGGAATGAAGAGAAATGGTTTCATTATTGAAACAGAAGTCAAGCTGTCTAAAGAATTATTGATACTTGACACAATAGAAGAGATTCGGCAGAAGGCACATGAGAACCCCGAAGCATATCCGATTGATTACACCATCAGATTAATACAAGGAATCGTAGCAAAGGGTTTCGGGTTTGAAAGTCGTACAGAATGGACAGAAGAGCTGAAACAAAGTCCTAGAAGTATTTATTCAAAGCGATTAGAAGAAAACAGATTTTATATATAAAGGAGATGTGAGGCATGAAAAAACAGACAATGCAATTTTCGGTAGTAAAAGAAAATGGAGTGGTAAAGCAGATAGGTAGAAGCGAGATACTCCAGCCAAAAATAAAATATGACGGTAGACAGACAAAGTGGTTTGATGATTCGCAACTAATCAAAAAAGACCATGATAAATAATCTTAGGTAGTGACGGTTAAGCCGTGGGGTATCCAGTTACCCGCTATCCTTTTGGCAGAGTGCTATATACAAATCAAAAAAGAAAGAGGTAATGATTATGATGAACAAAGGAACTAAGAAAGAGATTGCAAACATTGGAGTGATTGGACTTGATGACATTATGTTTGCAGACGACAGTATTCAAATCTTCATTAACATTTTGGATATGTCAGACGAACTGAAGAAAAAGGTTGAGAAAGCAATTGAGAAAAGCAAAGTTGAGTATTCAAAAATGATGGAAGAATACAACAGGGAAAACAATGCAAACCGTCCGACAACTTGGAGCGATAAACCAGTTATTATGGATTTCGCAGGATTGTCAGTGTCTTTGGAAATTAATAAACCGATTGAGTATAGAGTCAATGTAGGTTTCCATGATGCAGACAACGAGTCAATGGAACAGTGGGAATGTTATGTAAATGTTGATTTATCGGAACACAACGAGGAAATCAAGAAAACAATTCTCAAAGTGTTAATTGACAGATTCTTTTAAATAGATGTGGGAGATTGTCGTAGTTGGCAATCTTCCATAAAGATTAGTTTATGTGGGAGGTAAACAATTATGGCAATCGTAATTACAAACGGAAAATTTTATGTTAAACGGAAAGAAACTGGGGCTATTCGGAAAACGACAGAGATAGACCAAGCAACTATATACAACAATGTGGATGAAGCAGTGGAGGAGATGAAAAAAGCACCAGCACGAACAAAAGGATTTTATGTATATGACACTGTGACAATGCATATCTGTTGGAGATGGTTTTCAAACAAAAAGAAGAAGAGACGGAATTTTTCCAAAGAGGTAAGGCAAATGGTATATAACAAAGCAGAAGGACGTTGTCAGCTATGTGGGAAAAAGATTACGTTAGATGAGATGACACTGGATCATATTGTTCCACTTGGAATGGGTGGAAGAGATGAAGAAGATAATCTTCAATGTAGTTGCCGTAGTTGTAATGAGTTTAAAAGTAATATTCTTCCTGAAGAATTTGAAAATAAAATCAATACAATATTTTTCTATCAAAGCAATAAAAAGTATAAGGGTAGTCTCAGATGGAAAATTGCACAGAAATTATTAAATGGAATCTTGGAGGGGAATTTGTGAAAGTGCAGCAGTAGGGTTGATTCAGCACCAGTGGAAATTTTTATGGTTTTCTATTGGTGCTGATTGATATACACTTGTAGGAGTGGTATAATATACACGAAAAGAAATGTATGTTATGAAATGGAGAGTATTATGATAAATTATAATAAATTAATGAAAAAATTAGAAGAAAAGAAAATCACACAGTATACAATAAGAAAAAAAGCTTTAATTCCACAAAGCACATTGGGAAAATTTAGAATGTGTTCAGGAGATACTATGGAAGAGATAAAAGCAAAACTGGAAAAATATAAAGAAGAGCACGATGGAAAAGAATTTATGTGTGATGTTAGCACAAAGACAATAGAAGAAATATGCCAACTCTTGCAATGTCAACCGGAGGAAATAATGGAATGGAAAGTAGAATTAAATCCTGAATTGGCTTATGAAAATAAGTATGGGAATGATTCGGAACAGAGTAAATAAAATGCACACTAGAGGAACTCCCTGAGAAAGTACCGATGGAAGAGGAATAAACTATTAAAAACAGAAAACGAGGTGATTATATGTCGGATGATAGATACAACATATTGCTTGGATTTTCACGAGGAGTAAAGACTATTTTGGGAAAGAATCTGAGAAAAGTTATTTTATATGGTTCTTATGCAAGGGGCGACTATAATGATAATTCAGATGTTGATATTATGGTTTTAACAACTTTGACGGATTCGGAGATTGAAAAGGTTGAAACAAAAATATTTGATTTAGCGTTTGATTATGAGATGGAATATGGAATTGAAATCAGTGTTGTTGTAAAGAATGAAGAACATTTTAATTATTGGTTAGGGGCGTTGCCATTTTATAACAACATACAGAAAGAAGGGATTTTGCTGAATGGATAATAGACAGATTGATTTGAGTAAGTATCGGATGGAAGAAGCAAAGGATAGTTTAAAGGTTGCAAAGCACTGTTTAGATGCGGAATTTTATAAGGACAGTATCAACCGCTCTTATTACGCTTCATTTTATGCAATTAAGGCTGTGTTAGCTTTAGGAACAATTGACTTTAAGCGACACAAAGATGTTGTTGCTTATTTCAATAAAGAATTCGTGGCAAAAGGTATATTTGAAAGAGAGCTTGGTAGACGTTTGGGAACATTGAAACAATTACGGGAAAAGAGCGATTATGATGATTTCTATCTTGCATCTAAAGCGCAGGCAGATGAGCAGTATCATACTGCGGAATTTATATTAGATTGTATCGGAAAATATTTAGAAACTGATGAAGTATATGAGAGTAGTAAAGAAGCTGCTCTACTTACAGAAAATATAGAATGATATAGATAAGCACTTGGAAATATAATTCTTAGTGCTTATTTTGTATTCTGATGTGTGTCGCAAATATGTTCTATAGCTTTATTTAATTCAACAGATTTCCAACGGTCACGGACGATTTGCTGTTTTAAAGATTCTATACGATTCGTGGTATAGCGTTCTGTCCAGTTCATCAAGAAGGATGGGATTAAGTGCTCAGGTATTTTTGTGATAATGGAAAATAAAATATCTTCTGATTTATTATGGATTTTATGGAAAAATATCTTTAATTGATTTTGTGGTTTGAGTTCTATATTGATTTGTATCATCTCCCTTTGTTTGGTTTACATGCATAGTATACCGTGGAACTAGTGGAAAAGCAATTGGTTTTCTGAATCTTGTTACTTCTGCAATAAACGATAAAAGCTATGTTCGGCAGCAGTTCGAGATTTTTATCATTAATAGTGCGGAAATGCTTATTTTACTTGGTGTGTGGAGCGTTTACTGATGTAATGATGTGTATAATTATGCGGTTATTATGCATAACAATACACCGGTTCGAATAAGCATTACACTAATGTTAGTGATAATTAAATCCTAGTAAAATAGTAGGAATTAAAAAGTGATAATGACGTGAGAAGGCTTATAACATAAGGGGGATTCGAGCCTTTTCTCGAACGCAATCTGTAAAAGTGAAAAACGAGAACCCTTATAGAATAGGCATTCTAGGAGATGAATGTTTGGTAAACTATTTTATTTCTTTGTGTTTTTAGTTCGACTGAATAAAAAACAATACATGCATATTTATACATATATTATTAATAATCATAAGGTCGAAAATTCGACCGTGAAAAATATAATAATGAATCATCTCCGGTATATTACATATAATAATACAAATCAGATTGACATACAGAAAATTGTACGTTATAATAAGTACAGAAAATTGTACTTATTAAAGATTGGAGGGAATTTTATGTTAGCAGTAAACTATACAAACCTCAGAGAAAATATGAAGTCTTATATGGATAAAGTAACAGATGATTATGAGACAATGATCGTTACAAGAAAAGATAATAAGAATGTCGTGATGATTTCAGAAGAAACCTATAACAATATGTTGGAAAATATGCATGTCATGGGTAACAAAAGTAACTATGATTGGTTGATGGAGTCCAAAGCACAGTTAGAAAAAGGGAAATGTGCTATGCATAATCTTTTGGAGGATAGCGTAAATGAATAAAGTTTTTACCGATAATGGCTGGAAAGACTATGTGCATTGGCAAACAGAAGATAGAAAAACTTTAAAGAAAATCAATTCCCTGATAGAAGATATTTGCAGAAATGGAAATGAAGGTATTGGAAAACCGGAACCATTGAGAGGAAATCTTGCTGGCTTTTGGAGCAGACGTATCAATGATAAGGACAGATTGATTTACAGTATAGACGAGGAAAATGTTTATATTTTATCATGTCGTTATCATTATAGTGATACTTAATAGCTTTGATACCCTTTGGGTTATCAACTATAATTTAACAGTTATCGTGTATAAATTCTTGTGCTTCTTGCTCGGTTGGACACCTTACAAGTTGCTTGTTATCGGAATTATACACGACTGTTTTAGTTTGATGGATGATTAACATCCAGCTTGGAAGGCGTAATCTTACTCCTATCCAACGTATTTCTGTAGCAGAAAAGTATAGACCGATTTATGAGAAACAGGCAAAAGAAAATCAATCTAAAGCCGGTAAAGAATATGGAAATGGTGGAACAAAGCTTGCGGAAAATTTACCACAACCTTTAGACGAAATAAAAAAACAGCGAAACCCTACAACAGATATTAAATTAGCTTCTATTGCTGGCGTGTCAGAAAAAATATAGCCTCTGGAAATTAATCCGAAAGGCTATTGTTGTTTTAGATGTGGTGGTGAATTTCACCATAGTTATTCAAAAAAGCATATAATTCGTTTAACTGTTCTTGATCTATAACATCATAGATAAAAGGAAGGTCATAATCATATTGAAAGCCAATAAACCATTTGATACAATCCTCAATATGGATGGCAAATTCTTTTCCGGTATGAATCTGAAAAGATTTGAGGTAATGTTTTAATACATTAGGTTGTCCACGTTCTATCATGAAGGAAACATCAGTATTAAATTTTCTTACAAATTCAAACATGTCAATGTTATCAGAACCAATTAGGCTATACATTTCTTGAAAAATATTTTGGAAATTTTTTAATGCAATATGGATTGTTTGTTTGTTGATAACTTCATAATATTTATCACGCTCTTTCCAAGACTTGATTCTTTCTAAACTTTTATTTTTGATTACTAAGTCGTTATATTTTGCACCTATTGCCAATAAATCATTTATAGCTTCATAATATTCTTTTTTATCTAATAAAGATACTCCGAATAGTGGAATATTAATTAATGCAAAAGCTAAATCAGAATTCATATACAAAGAATAATAGAAATTTTGTAGGGCTGATAGAGCAGCTTGCTTTTGATTAATAGACATACCAAAAATGGAGTTTCTAATTTGTGGAATGATCTCATCTTCTAAAAACTCATCTAATTTGTCCATTAATGACTCTTCATCATAATCTTCTGCGTAATCCTCAGAAATATTTATTAATTCATACCATTCTTTTGTTGTATTACCTATGCTTTGGTTTATAATTTGTTCGATTTGAAAGGTAATATAGTCTTCATCATCACTATTTTCCATAGTCATGTATAAGGCAAGTAAATCTTGTTTACTAATTTTTTTGGTTTTTCCACTTTCAATATTTTGTAACCAGAATTTTGAATGACCGTTACCTGTACGTTCAGATAAGTCATAGCTTGAAAAGCCGAGAGACTTTCTACGTTCGATTATATCGTATCGTAATTTGTCTGTAATTGTTATTTTATCAGAAGCCATATTATCACCTCATTATTTTCTATACTAAAAATTATAAGATAGTTCAAAAATAAAGTCAACAAGTAAAAAAAAGAATGAAAAATTGTAAATCATTCAAAAAAATACTTGACTAGTAATAAATACAGTGATAAGATGTTCTCATACAAAAAAGAACCCTTGATATTTACCAGACATCAAAGGCTCTGAACATGAAAGAATGTTACCAGCATTCTTTCGAATATGTAATCGTACAGATATCACATTATGTAAATGATAATAACTATACAACTCCTTAAGCAAGATAAGTATACATAAAAAATCATTTCGTGACAAGTGAGAACGTATGTTCTTGCTATCTGTCGATAAATTCCAAACACACAAAAATTAAAGACTGAGTGGGGAATAATATCTGTGGAACAGTGTATTTATACACGCATTGCATAGATTTATTTTTGTACTCAAAAAATGAACCGTGACAATTGAATATGGAATTTTCAAGGCTGAAAAGCCTATTTATTTTTAGCCTTGTGGTAACGTCAGACAAATTTGTATGCATCGTACATATCATTTCATATCAATGCACGTACATGATAAAGGAAAGGTGGTGGACATATGAATAAACCTGTTGAATTAAATCGACTGGAATTTCTTATTCTAGCAACATTACACAGTTTTGGAAGTAAAGACTGTTTTCATGGAATGACTATTTCAGAAATTATGGAAGAGAATGATGGAGCTTTAGGAGTAAGAATGACGGTGTATAAGAAGATGAGGAAGTTGGTAAACAAAGGATATATCCAAAAAGGATGTATTGACAATCATGCGGATACATTTTACTTATTAGAAAAATCAATAAAAATATTCGAAGGAGAAGAGACGAAATGAGTTTAAAAGAAGAATGTATGAATTTGGGGTTGGGTTGTTGTGGAGGCAAGCAAGTGAAAGAGCTAATTGCAAACTATGACTATAAAGGAATGGCTGCCAATGGTAGTGAACAAGATTTGAAAATACTTGGTAATATACCGAAATATCATTTGCAACATTTTGATGGATTCGGAGGTCACAGAGATAGGGCATTAGATTGTTTGGCTCAAAATAGTGATTTCATAGAATTTATTGAAGGAATAGAAGAAAAGATAGTTTTCTTAATGTTTGGTGGTGGAGGTTCTACTGGATCAGGATGTGCCACAATCATCACAGAAATGCTATTACAAGAAAGGGATCAAGATGGGCTTCCTAAAAAAATTGTATGTCCAGTGATTTCTCTTCCATCATTAGATGAACCGATTGTAAAACATAAAAATGCATATCAGGCAGTGCAAGAGTTACAAGAAATTGAAGGAGTAGGTGCTACATTTTTTATCAACAATAATGTTGGAAAGGATTATGGAAGTATCAATAGCACATTTGCAAAACTTCTTGATACGTTCCTTACAGATGATTCGTATGGCGAGTTAAATAATTTTGACGAATCAGAACGTATAGAGATGTTACGCAATAAAGGAGCAATGGTTTTGAGCCTGGTAGGAACTAGAGATAAAAAACTTATGCTGGATAAACTGACAAAGGATGGGATATTTGCTCCGATAGAAAATGATATGGTATGTGAAAATATAGGTATCATTCATTCAGGAAGAGACAATTCTGATATTAAAAAGGAAGATATCATTTCTGTCGTAGGGAAACCGAATAATGTCTTTGAAGGGTATAACGGTAAAAGGACATTGATTGTAGCGAGTGGTATGAATTTTCCGGTATCACATATTGAGAAGCTGGGAGAAACGGCAAAGTCTACATATGAAGAGCGACAGAGAAATAAAAACCAATGCGGTCAGAAAAAACTGTGTGGTTTAGAGTTTATGGAAGAAACACCAAAGGCTGTTGTTTCAGAGAAGAAAAGTGCTACAAAATTAGATGCTTTAAGAAAGCGTATGAATAAACAATAGATATATGTAAAGGAAACGTCAAGTGTATGTCAATTAAATTTCAAGAGTATTTGTGATTTATTTTAGATAGGCGTTAAAGAAAAATAAAATGGTTATCCATTTGGAGAATGATATAAGTAGATGGAAGTCCTGGCGGTGTGATGCCGCCAACACATCTATGAAAATACAAATAATGATAGGAGAGTAAAAATGTCAAAAGTAAATGTGGAAAAATGGTTTGTGTACAACAAGATTATGAATATGAAGGAATACAATCCGCATTATCATGTGGATGGTACTTTGGTTTGGAAAAAGATAGGGGCTAAAACAGGGCGAAAGGGAAGGCGTAAGAAAAAACAAATGCCTAGTATTAGTATAGATAAAATTCAGTTAGTTGATACATATGAAGTGGATGAAAAAATCTTGGAAGATTCCAGAAAACAATATGAAACTACAGGAGAAATGATTCCGGTATATACATCTTATGATTTCTGTTTATTGAAAGGCTATGAGCAATATGTGTTGGCGAAAGAGTTGGGATTAAATAAAATTCCATTTCAGAGAAGAAAAATGACAAAGAAAGAGAGGTCAAAGTTTACTAAGACACCAACAAACAGAAAGATTGGAAACAAGAAATATCCAGTTACTACTAATAGGGGTGAAGTGCAGTATCTGTCATTAAATCAATACAAGAAAATGAAATTGGCAAAAAGATCCTTGCACAAAGTTTCAAAAGAATTAAAGTTGGTCTATTTAGGAAATTTAAAATTTACGATTGAGAATGAAAATGGCAAAAGATTGCATAAACAAAAAGAAGGAATTGCAGCTACATCTATTCAGAGATTTTTACGTGGACATGATTATGTAGATGGAAAGTTTGTAAAAAAGGCAGAAAAGCCTATTTCAGAATAGGTTAATAGATGGAAGTAATGATAGATAATGTCCCTATCACATCACAATCACTATCTGAGTTGGCGAAATGCTGACTCTAATAATTCAAAGAAGAAAGAGGTATTAAAACATGAGCAATCAAGCAATTTATGAACAAAACCAAGTAAACGACCATTACACAGTATATAGAATGTATTGTGAACCGACCGTGTGTGAACGATTAAAAGCCCTAAGTGATAAGCTTGCGGATAAGAATTTGATGTTTAAGTTTGATGGAACACATTATGCTGCCTTTGTACTGGATTCAACAATCGGAGAACAAGTTACAGATTATGAACTTACATTGGAAGAACTAGAAGAATTTGCAGAGACAGCTTAAAGAAAAGGAGAAGTAAATACATGGTAACATCATCAAATAACTTATATGATTTAATCAAAGAGTCAAAAGTAGAAATATTGTCTGTCACTCAAAAGTATACGGACATGCCGGACGAGATATGCAGAATTACTACTTATAATTTTATAAAAGACTTGAAGCATTTGGTCAAGACTAGAATTTTCAATAATGTTGATTGGAAAGTTGAAAAGAAATCGGGAATGGTTCTGCTCTTAACATCTAATAAGTTAGACAAGCTGTGTGGTACATACTTAGAGGTTGAGATTACACCTGTAGGAAATACAATCATGCAACAGGTTATAGACAAATTGAAAGAAACAATTTTCTCAAAATCAGCACCGAAAAGAGAGAAAGAATAATATAGAAACAAATAACGGTACATTGCTTTATGCGGTGTGCCAGCACAAAAGAATGGAGGAGATTTTTATTATTACGAGCGATACAGAAAAGAAAGCATTTCCTGTTTACAATCAGCGTTTGGCTGGATTTTTGATGATGTCAGGTTTTCGCTTGATGGGAGTAAAAGAGAACGAAAGATACAATGGGAAGAATGTATTCTATTTTATGGAATCAAAGAACATTCGTAAGAGCATCCAAACCTATTTTGGAAATGTGAAATAGATAAACGGAGGCACTAACGATGAATACAAATATTGAAAATTGTAATGAAGAATTGTTAAAAAAGCAAAAAGAACAATTGACTAACGAAATTGTTTATGGGAAACATTCGGATCACTTCGCAGTTTTTGATATAGAGGCTGGATGTAGGAAAACTAGAAGTGCTGAAAAAGCTTTGATTAAATGTTGGGAAGAAAATGGAGAAAAGACAATTTTTGTAAGACTTTCAGATGAAGATTGCCGAGAATCCATGAAAATAATTAATTCCATAGCAAATAAGAACATTGCATTTGCATACAACAACGAGGATGTTCCAAGAACAGAAATGATTAAGGTTAATAAGGAATTACCTAATATACCAATAATCATTATTACACATCAAAAATATAAAGTGCTTATGAAAGATTCTAATAAAAGAAAAAACTTTTCAGAAGGTAGAAGAACTTTGGTTATTGATGAGTTTATTTCCACAATAGATAAAATTGTATTTGGGGAAAGTGACATAGAAACTTATAGAGTGCTTTTTAAAAATGATGCGGTGTTAAAAAATGCTTTTGAAAAGACGATGCATGAACCAATAGATTTTTTAGCTGTATGGAATAAAGAAGATTCAAGTAGAAGATTTGCTCGGATGACGGATATTCATCCAATGAAGAATTTTAACAATCTTTTGAAATTAATACGAGCTAATGTGACAAATGAGGTGCTTTTGGAATGGAGGAATAAAATTCTGTTAGATTTTGTAGAATATCCATTGGTCAATAAAAACTTATTGAGTTCATTTGACACAGTAAAAATGTTATGTAATCAGATTTTAGATTACAAACAATTTTTCAACGAATTAATTTTATATTCTGACCAAAAGCTCTATACAACAGATAAACAATGCAAGTATTGGTATTTGGATAATAACATTTTACTAGATGCCTCTGGAGAACTTCAAAGTGCGTATGCACTAAATCCTGATGTGTTTGTGTTACAACGGTGTGAAAAGGTATTGGATCACAGTAAATGGAAAATTATAAATATTCCAGTAAACACAACATCATCGGGTAAAGAAAAGATTTTAAATTTTTATGATGTAGTAAATGATGATATCAAAAAATACGGTGATGATATTCTTGTTATTGGTAAAAAGAATGAAATGGATTTGATAAAAGTTCCGAATAAAAATAAAGGATATTTCGGGAATGTCACTGGAAGTAATAAGTGGTATAACAAGAGGAATGTCGCCATTATACAGACACACAACTTGACTGATGTGGATTATATATTGAAATATTTACATTATGGTAAGGGTGCATTTGAAGATAAATTGAATTTAGGTACTACAAGTAGTGGAAGAAAAAGTAAACGTATTTATAGTTTCAATGATAAGCGTTTAGAGGAAATTCGTACAAAATGGATTGCTTCTGAAATTTACCAAGCAATAAAAAGAGTTAATCGTAATATGCAATATGATTCAGAAGTGTTGATTTATATAAACAATGAAAAGGTGATTGAATTATTGAAAAGTCAAATGCGGAACTGCAAAGTGAGCGTTGTTGAATATGATGATACCTTTACATATGCAAAAAGTAAACAGGAAGATTATATTGAAGAATTAAAAAAAGACAGTTATGCAACTAGATTTATTGATTTCCTTGCAGAAGTTCAAAATGGGTTACATGGAGAAATGATTGATAGCAAAAGAAGAATTCCAAAGATAAAGGCAAGGGAATATTTGGGAATAAAAACCAGTACAAATTTTAGTAGTAAAGTTTTGCATAAATCAGAAGTGATTTTGTATTGCAAAGCAAGATACATTGATTTATCAGGTCATTATATTAAGTTACCAAAAGTATCATAAATTCAAAATGGCACCCCATCTCTATTAAATATATTCTATATAGAAAAGGGGTACCAATTTGAAAAAGAAGAAAACAAATTCAAAAACAAAACAATACCTAAGAGATAAATCTTGCAAGACATTGAGCGAATAGCGAAATGTTGAAGCAAAGCCGGGTTTGGGGCGGCTCTAGCCCCATAACTATGAGCTGACAATATGTTTATAAAAGAGAGAACTAATAATGGTGGGGGAAAAAGTAACAAATCCACAAAGTCTTACTACGCACCTTGCAAGCAAGTTGCTAGTGCGACTAAGTGTGTCTTGTGTCACTTCTTACATTTCCCCCACACCCCCTTTGTATATAAATAGATATGGAAAGAGAGAAAGATATAAATAGAACTACATATTAAATTTTTATCATTTTTTCATCAAGTTTTACAAGTAAAAATCGCTGTAACCCTTGTAAACTCTAGGTTTTTTGTAAAAAACGTCCTTTAAAGTCTCCCTATATTATATATATATTAGGGAGAAATGAAAGGATGCGAAAAATGCTGAAACCCTTATGTTTACTGGGATAGAGAAGATTTTTAGTGTTCAAAAATGGTAAAAATGATGATTTTTAGGAGGGAAAAATTGATGCAAATGTTAGAGAAGAGAAGGTGAAGGCATATTTTATGGTGGTATGTGAAATACAGATTCTTAGAGAAGGAGAAATGTTATGTTATTAAAAATAGAAGATTTGGTTATTGACAAAGAATTTGAAGAGTTATTACCTGTACTAACTTTGGATGAATTTGATAAGTTGGAAAATAGTATTTTAAAGGATGGATTATTAGATCCTATAAAAATTTGGCAAGATCCAAAAACAGAACAATGGCTGATTATTGATGGACATAATCGTTACAATATTTTAAAGAAAAACAATATCAAATTGAGATATTGGTGCGACTATAAAATTTTGTATAAAGAGGAATTACCTACAAGAGGAGATGTAAAGCAATGGATGTTGGATCAACAACTTGGACGAAGAAATCTTTCAGAAGCAGAGCGATATGAAATAATACAAAAATTTAAAACAGTAATTAAACAGAAAGCAAAAGAAAATCAATCGTCTGGTGGCAAAGGTTTGTCAAATTTGTCAAGAGTTAATACGCGAAAAGAGATGGCTAAAGTAGTTGGTGTTTCAGAAGGTACATATCAGAAAATGGAAAAGATTATGGAATCTGATAATGAGGAATTGAAACAAAAATTACGCGAGAAGAAAATTTCTGTAGATAAAGCATATCAAGAAATTAATAATGGGAAGAAACAGATTAACACACCATTGCAACAGATTCAGAAAATAGATGAGCGTCTGGATAAGATAGATAGAGATATAACTGTCTTGAATAAAGAAAAGCAAGAATTAATACGAAGAAGAGATTTAGTATTCGAAGTATTAGATATTCCATGTGAATTAAAATATGAATTTGAAATAATAAAGGATTATTATTTGTCAACTAGGGAATGCATATTTTATGTTGAAGTAGATGGTCATAGACAGATATTTGTGAAGTGTAGTGTTTATTGTGATGAAAGTCCTGATGACATGTGGATACGAAAAGTTCCGGAGAAATATAGAAATGCTTTCCTTATGCTGTGGAGAAAAGCACATAAAGAAGAAATAGACTTTTTCGAAGAAGAAGCAGAGAAAAGAAATAGAGCATTTGAAAAAGAGTATAAGGAAACTCTTCAAAGTGATATTAACAAGTCGAAAGAATTTTACAAACAATGCTATCGCATATTGGCAAAGAGTATACATCCTGATACTGGTGGAGACTTAGAAGCAATGCAATGTTTAAATCAATTGAAAACTATTTGGAATGTGTAGATATTTGGGTATTTATAGGACTTTTCAGAGCGCAGAAGAGCGTAAAACATTGGAATATATAGTGTCTTGAATTGCAATTATAAGGATAATAGGGGGGCTAAGTTTAAATCAGGTCAGATGGATAATCTGATAAAGCAAGATGGTGTTTGCTCTCTTTTCTCTGCCTTTAGCATTGATTTACGTTGTGAGAAACACTAGACTTTGCATAAAATATGCAGTTGAATAAAACATCTCGCCCAAATTGGCGACATTGGTGGGTCAGCAAAGAAAGTTGGTAAACGAATCAATGAATTGGAGAGATTGTATGGGATTAGAGAAGGTAGTGCTGGTGGCACTGGTCAAAATCAATATACAAAAGAGCTTGAACCGAATAATTCGGTTGACCAAATTACCCAATCAGACCTCGCTGCCAAACTTGGTATCTCAGTAGATACTCTCCAAAATTATAAGATGATGGCAGAGATAAGAAAATATATTGCTCAATTAGGAGAGCGCAAAATTGCGCTGTACTAATTCCTTTACAGAATGTACATAAGTGCTGTGTCTAAAAAGTGGATAGCGCAGATAAAGAGGATAGCCCCAATTTAGGGCTACCCTGGTTTGTAGGAAAAGATGTGTGTGACATTCTTGGAACCACTAATCCTACTATGGTAATGGACAGATTAGAACCGCTATGTTTGAGAATCAAGTTAGAAGGTGAACTCCAAAACGAGCCAACCTCAAAAAGTGATGAGCAAGAACGTGTCTATTACACAGAAAGAGGAATTAGCTAAACACGTTGAAGAAGATGACAGGATGAAACATCCCATCTATAAAAGATAGTATTAAAATAAAAACAGGAGATGATAATTATTAACAGTACCAAAATTAAATATTTGAAAGTAATGGACAAGTTATATGAGGTGAGGGATATATCGTTTTATTATCAGACAATCCGAGCCGTAGAGACAGAGTTGAGTTTGGACAATGCTCCAATTGAAGAAGTATTTGATATTTTTGATTTTAAGGATATGAAAGTTACATTAATAAATAAAAAAAGTCAAGGAAAGTTGATTGATTTTAATGAATTTGTCAAAAATCATAAGATGAAATCAGACTTTCATTGATACAAAAAGTGTCATATATAAAGGGGTAAATCGCACGAAATAGGGGTATTTTTGAATGGATAAAATCAGATGGAGTATTTGTAGAGAAGATTGGTTTGGATGCGAAAATGAGTTGTACGGTGCGATTTAACCTAAGATATTGAATTAAATTTAATTGGAGGTATGTGGTTTATGGGAGCAATTATGAATTTAGATTTTGGAAGATGTAGAGTATATAAGTTGAGTATTATAGACACCATGACGGAGAGGGAGCATCTTTTCTATGATTTTTATAGAAGGGGTGTCAGCATGAATAAATTGAAAAGGGTTTTGAATAAAAAATTTCCTCTTTCACAAGATGTTGCAGAATTATTTTTAATTTCAAAATCAGAAGCAGAAAAACTAATGGAAAATAATTTTCCCAAAAACAAATTGAAGGAAATTGTATTGAAAGAAATAGGAAGGTTTCCGAAGGACAAGATCAGAAATATAAATGAAGACTATCTATATTATTATGATGACAATGGGGAGAAACATGATAAATTAACACAACAGATTGTTTGGTTTGAAAATGAGTGTGCGATAAGATGTTCTAATGATTTATCAAAAGTTCCATTGCTTGAACAGATCGTATTATTAAAGTGTACCAGCATAGCAACAAAAAGTCTTTTAGAGCAGATTATTGATCGTGGGATTGATATTGATGGTAAGCATTATATTTTTTATACATCTAGTACAGGGCAAATGAAAGACAGTGAAATTACGCTATTGGAAGAGAAATTTTGGAACGAACACAAATATGCTTTGATGTGTGGATTGACTGAAGAACGCATCAATGAAAGAGGTGGGATTAATACTGGTAAATATTTTGCTGCAAGAGCATTGAATATCTCGAATAGTATTGCCTATGATTCGGGCATAAGTATAGATGATGTTATCGTAGTTCCTGATTTTAAGACTATGGTAACTGGAATTGTAAATTATCTTGATATTGAAAAGCTTACTACAACAGAAAAAGAGATGCAAATACCAATAGAACATATGGATGGAGCTGGGATTTTTATTCCAGGGACACTTCCTTGCAGTTGTCAGATCCGTGGAGGTTGGTTAAAAGGTGCGGTATTTCCATTTGATTTCCATAGGTTTATCAACTTGAAAAAAGACAGAGTATCGAATGCTCATATGGTTGATGCATGGGGAAAACGTATCACTATAGAAGAATTCTTAAGGGCAAAAATGATTTTGACAGACAGTCAATTGAAAATGAGAAAATATTATAACTCAATGGACGAGTACAGGGAATGTTTTAAGAAGTCAGGACTTTCCATCAGAATTAATAATTGTGCTCATGAACCAGGAGAAGAAGTGAAAGTAGCATATCAAGCATTCCAAACGATTCCTAAAAAAAATATGACACCTGCTGCCGTTGAAAAATTAACAAAGAAAACAGTTGAATATATCAATGATGCAAAAACGAATCCAAAAACAGCATTAAAAATGATGGGAATTGATTCAGATGAGAAGAAGAAAGAGTTGCGTCCGTTACATGCATGTATTAAAGAATATCCTTATTTATTAAAAGATGTTCATGTAAAAAAAATTATGAAGTCTGCTTTTGATGCTGAACGGAGAAGTGCTGAAGGAAGTAAACTTATTATGGATGGAATGTGGTCTTATATTTGTCCTGACTTGTTTGCATTTTGCGAATGGTTATTTTTAGGTGAAGATGAACCTAAAGGATTGTTGCCGGAAGGGTATATTTATAACCACTACTATGACAAAAAAGAAGATATAGATACTGTTTGTTGTTTGAGATACCCACATTTATCTGATTGTGAGCATGGTGTTAGGAAAGTGTTACGAACAGAACAATGCAAGGAATGGTTTATTGGGGAAGATACAATAGTTAGCTGCCATGACTTAATATCTAAAGTTTTGCAAGCAGATTGGGATGGAGATCATATTTGTAATATCCATGATAAAGCTTTTTTGGAAGTTTTGGATAAAAAAACTTATTCACTTTATTATGAAATGGATAAAGCACAAGCAGAAATCCTTGATAATTCAAATAAACTGAATTGTCTTTTGAGGAGCTTTTCAAATGAAGGAATTGGATTTGTGTCTAATGCTATCACAAAAATATTTAGTGAGAAAAACCCTGACATTAATTTGGTGAGGATTCTCTGTGCTTATAATAACTTCGTCATTGATTATTTTAAAACACAGAAGTCTATGGATTTAAAAAGATACAAAGAAAAATATGAGGAATACAAACAACCAGACAGTAAACTTCCAAACTTTTTTAAATATGCAAAGGGTAAGAAAGCATCTTCTTGCAAAAAGTCAAATGAGTCCAGTAGCAATGCAGATTTAATTTGTAAATATGTAAAAAAGAGCACAAAAGATGGCGTGACTAAATCAAAGGATAAAGCAGATGATGAGGAAAAACAGAAAGTGTTTTATCCATCGAATCTTGAAAACGAAAAAATAAAAGTTGTCAGAAAAAGCAAAGAATATGGGCAACTAAGAGATTTGATAAAACAATTAAAAATGGAGAAAAAGTCTTTATATGTTAAGATGGGAGAAAAGAGACAAGATGAAAAATTGTCTTCGCAAGATTTGTTTTATTACCATTGCTGGTATGAAATCAATCGGATTATGCCTGATAGAACGAAAGCAGCGAATTATCTTTTGGACATTGAATATCTACTGGATGAAAATATAGAGGACAAAAAGGATATATTATGGAACTGTTATGGAGATATTTTATATCAAAATCTTCTTGTGAACTTGGGAAAGGATACAGATCCGAAGAGCATTACTGTTAAAAAGAGAGTGTACATACCAAGTGAAGAACTACAAAAAGAAGTTGAAAAACTTAGGGAAGATGTGGCAAAAGAATTGGAAGAAATCGAGAAGGTGTCTGTCTCCGAAGCACTCTATAATAAAATTATGGGGATAACTACTAGAAAAGATTGTGTCAATGATAAGTATTTACTGTTTATCATTTATGTACTGGTGCAACGTGCTATAAAAAGATACGGCAAAAATAATAATTATATTCGTATCTATAAGAATAAAAGAACGGTGAAATGTACACGAGCGATGTTGGACAGTTGGTTAGAATCACAGTGTGCTGAAAAAGGATTGAAAAGATTAGAAAAGAAGAATTACATCAAAATAGAAGAACTAAAGAATTATACAAAAGTTTGGTTTAATATGGAAATTCCAAAGGATGATAAAGAGTTTGTTTCTGTGACACAAAACAATCCTTTGCTATCTTTGTTCAAAAAAACAAAGGAAAAAAGCGTGAAACAATGCGAAAATTGTGAAAGAGATTTTTTTGCACATGGCAATGAAAAGACTTGTAGTCGTGAATGTTCTGAAAAATTAAAGAAAACAAATCACAATAAGAAAGCTGCCTGATAATTTAGGAGATTTAACTTTTAGAGATGGTGTTGTTTAAGCCGTGTTTATTGGCTTGAAGGACACCTTTTTTAAAGTGAATATTTAGTATAGGGAGGAAGTAGACAATTTTTTATGCGAATTGTGTCTATAAAAAGTGCAATATAATTTTGAAAAAATGGAGGTGAAAAGATGGATGATTTGAAACAAGTTGTAGAAACTTATTTGCGAGAAAACGGCATTAAAAAAGAATTTTTTGCTAAGTATATTGGTTGCGATAGCACCAAATGTATCCGCTGGTTCAAGGGAGAACGAAAATTTAATGCGGAGCAGATTAAGAAAGTGCATGAGTTTCTTTCAGGAAAACATATTAAGACAGTTGATGAAATTGTAAGAGGTGAGTGATTATTATTATTGCAGAATTTGATGAGGAAAGTTACACATATTTAATTGAAATGTTGAATAAAAGATATTATCAGACAGAAGATACTCAAGAACTGAAAAAAATAAATCAGTTATATAAAATTTTAAAATTCAAATCTGAGACATGGTTGTCTCATATCAAATAATCTTAGGCTAACTCAGCCGAAATATCAAAAAAGGATGATTTAAAAATGAATAAAAGTTTTACATCATGGAGTGCACTAAAAGTAGCAGTTCAAAAAGAGATGCAATCCGCTATGAAAGAAACAGTTGATAAGTCCTTGCTGGATGCACAAGACAATGTTATGGAATTTTACAATTCTCCAGAAGGTGCATATAAACGTACAGGACAATTAGGTAATTCCCCGGAAGGAGAAGTGCTTGGAAGTGCCAATAGTGTTTCCGGAGAAATCAGTTTGGATACATCATACATTTATAATCCAAGTGGACGAGACACGAAAACTATTTACGGATATGCAGAGAGTGGTGGATTGTTGGGTAACGGTGGTTTCTGGGAGCAAACCAAAGAAGATGTAAGTAAAAATATAAAAGACATTTTCGGGAAGAGATTTAATTAAGGAGGAACATATATAATGACAACAGAAGAAATTATTGGAAAATTAAGAAGAGGAGACGTAATTTATGTGTATGTAGGTAATAGATATGCAATTAATGGAATCGTAGAAGGAATCTGCTATGTTGAACCATTAGGAGAGGATTCGTTCTATGCTATCCAATTAAATTTTAATGGGCAGACAGTGAATTTGGATTCAAGAGACGACATTGAAATTCTTAATTGGACAGAGCATGAAGGAGAAGAGTATACATTTCACTCACAAATACAAGATAATTTTGAAAAAGTGTTAGAAAAATATCATATGGATATAAATAATTTGTTATCTGAAATTGTAGAACGATGGAATGAATGGAACGATGAGGAAAAGGAAGAGATTTGTGACGCTGTTAAGAATGTGATAGAGACTCAGGACTTGAAAGACATTTTGGATTTAGTACAGTTGAAAAATGATACAATTAATCAATTATCTGAAGAAGCGAAAAAATTAACTGATAAGTTGATTGCAGAATTAGAAAAAGGAAAAGAATTTTTGGAGCGATACGAAGCATTTAAGAAGTTCATTCCTGGACTTGAAAGTGTGTATGATTTCTTACTCTATAAAGTATGGGGATATCATTAAAAGAGAGGTGAACATATGGCAGATGATTTTAAAATAAAGATAGAGTCTGAGATTGATTTATCAGACGCTAAAAAGCAATTGAATGAGTTTACCAAAAAGAAACAAAAGGTAGAAATCGAAGCGGATATAGACACAAAAAATCTTGAGGAAAACATAAATAAAACGTCAAGTAAAAGGAAAAAAGTTAAATTAGATGTAGATTCGAGTGTATTAGATAAACTCAAAAATAAAAAGATTACTGTTGGAGCAGAAATAAAAGGACAGAAATCAGTAGACAATCTTACCAATAGTTTAAAAGGTGCAAAAAAAGAATCGGATAGTCTGACGGGCTCATTCAAAAATATTGCACGTGTGGGTTCTCAGATTGATATTTTTAGAATGATTAAAGATCAGGCACAGGACGCAATCAAAACTGTGAAAGAATTAGATGACGCAATTGTAGATCTTCAGATGGCGACAAATGATTCATATGGTAATATTAAAAATCTTATGAGTGATTACAATGCAATGGCTAAAGATTTATCCGCAACAACGTTGGAAATATCATCTTCTGTGGACACATTTCTTAGACAAGGCAAGTCAATCTCAGAAACAAATAAACTTATAAAAGATAGTACGGTTTTGTCTAAGGTTGCTCAAATGCAACCTGAAGACAGTTCTAAGGTGTTGACTGCCACTTTAAATGGATTTCAGATGGCAGCAGATCAAGCAGAATACATAAATGACATTCTTAGTAGCATCGACTTGGAATCCGCAGCAGATGCTTCGGGACTAGGAACAGCTTTAACAAAAGTTGCGTCCATGGCTCATAATGCAGGACTATCAATTGAAAAGACAGTTGCATCTTTGGCTACCATGAAAGATGTAACACAGGCACCAGATGAAAGTATAGGTAATGCTTTGAAATCTGTTTTGTCAAGAATGAATCAGATTAAAGCTGGTAAGTTTGTAGATGATGAGACTGGAGAGGCATTAAACGATACTGAGAAGGTATTGAATAAAGTCGGTATCTCTATGAGAGATGTTAATGGTCAATTTTTAGAGGCTGAAGTTATCATTGATAATGTTGGTCAAAAGTGGGGCACTTTTGATAAGAATACACAAAAAGCAGTAGCTACCGCTATGGCTGGCACGTATCAGTACAATAAACTTATATCGCTATTTGATAACTACAATAAAGTCTTAAAGCTTACAGAGACAGCACAAAATTCAGCGGGGAGTTCTGCGAAGAAATTTGAGGAGAACTATCTCAACTCTTTAGAAGCAAAACAGAAAAAATTACATGCGAGTTTTGAGTCTCTTGCGTTTAACACAATCAGTAGAGACTCTTATGCAGGAATAATTGAAGCAACACAAGCATTGGTGGAATTTCTCGATAAGACTAATCTTGTGAAGGGCGCACTGACAGGGCTTGCAGTTGGTGGACTTACAAAAGGATTTTTGTCTATCACTACTGGTATCACTAAATCAGCTATGCATATGCAGAACTTTCAGAAGTCATTGGATTTATTAAAAGCTGGTAATATCGGTACAGATGGAATTGAGAAATTAGCATCTTATACAGAGGGACTTTCTCAATCGCAGACAAAAGCTGTGCTATCATCTAAAGAACTAACTGCTGCCCAACGAATCCAAATATTGACAGCGCAAGGAATGGATGAAGCCACTGCGAAAGCAACATTGACAACAATGGGACTATCTACTGCGGAAAGTACAGCTACTACAAGTACGATTTCACTAGGCACAGCATTCAAAGGGTTATTTTCAACACTGCTATCCAATCCGTTATTCTTAATTGGTACTGCGGTGACTGCTGGAGTGTCAATTTGGCAATCTTACAAACAATCCATTGAAGAAGCGATATCATCTGCATCACAGGCAGGACAACAGTTTGCAGAAAATTCATCTTCTCTGAATGACCAAATTGCAAAAGTAAAAGAGTTAAAATCTTCTATTGCATCAGGAACATTATCTGAAGAAGAATCATATAACGCAAAATCGCAGTTATTAGAAATTCAGAAACAGCTCGTAGCTACATATGGAGAACAAGCCTCAGGCATTGACCTGGTAAACGGTAGTCTGTCAGAAGAAATTGATTTGATGAATAAACTCTCTGAATCTGAAGCCAACAAATATCTAAACGAAGAGAAAAAAGGTATTGACAAAGCTAAAAAAGAGATGGAAAAGAATAGGCACTTCTATCTCGGAGAGTTTGAAACAAATACAGAGCCGGGAAAAGAATTACAGAAAATCATAGACAAGTATAAAGAACTTGGAATTTTAAGTACAGAGCAAGAAGGATTGTCATCTATTGCATTTGATGGAAACGTCATGGAAGCAGAAAGTGTTATTAATGATTTTCTGACAGAAGTTCGAGAGTTAGCTGAGAATTCAGGTGATGAATTCGGATTTTTGGATGGGATTGAAACTTATGCATCAGATGAATTGAGAGAAGCTGGAAAAGTTATCGAAGAATACGAAGAATTATATAATAATGCCCTTAATGCGGAGATGATAACAAAAGGTTTCGGGGAAGGAAAACCAGCTACCGTCATAGAAGAATACAAAGATGCAATTGAGGAATATAACGAAGCGCTATCCAATGGAGACACTTCTGAAATTGAGAAAGCAAAATCAGCTTTTGACAATGCACAAAGCTCTGTAGATAACATACTAAAGAAATATCCTGAGTATCAGGTTTTATTTGATGAAGTTGGAGAGAGTTTAAATAAGACAGCTATTCAGACAAAAGAGTTTAAAGACACATTAGCAAATGCTGATTTCAAAAATATTGTATCTCAATTCAAGGATTTGAAAGATGTTGACTTGAAAGGAATCAGTTTTGATGATGAGACGATTGCAAAAGGAGAAGAATCTTTAAGAGCAGTTGTTGACAAAGCAATTGAACTTGGAATTGTATCTGATGACTCTGCTGAAAGTGTTGCAAAAGTTGTAGACATGCTTGTCGATATGGGATTGACTGGTACATTTTCTGCTACTGCACTCAGTAATTCTTTCCAAAAAGCAAGTACGTCTATTAAAGAGACTACAGACAATTTAGAAGCTCTGAAAGGAATTTTGGAAGAATCTGTATCAGGGAGCGGAATGTCTGCTGAGAGTGTAGATGCGTTCAGAGAAATGTTTGGAGACGATGCTGAAAAAGCATTAGAGAAAACTGCAAACGGTTATCATCTGAATGTAAAGGCATTACGTGAACTGCAAAAGCAACAGGAAGAGATGACAAAAACAGATTATCTCAATGGATTAAATGAGCAGTACACAGCACTTAGAGAGATTGATGCTCAACTTGCCACTGCGAAGTTATTTGAAAGAGATACATCTGGACTAGAAGCATCTAGGAATGAAATTATCAATAATATCTCTACATTAGAAGATTTACAATATCAGTATGAAGCTGCGACTTCTGCTTATCAGAAATGGATTGATGCACAATCAAATGGTAATGAACGTGACATGTACGAAAATGTAATGTCGGGGTATGAAAAAGTAGCGGATTTGATTGAGCGTGGATGGGCTGATTCTGATGAAGTGCGAACATATATCGACTTATTATCAGGAGAAGATTTATCTACCGCTCCTGTAGAAGATGTTATTTCGGCATTTGAAAGATTGAATGATACAATTGGCAACAGCGGTCATAGCATTTTAGACTTCTTTACAGTTGACGAGGATGGAAATTCTACAACTGATGGTATTTACAACTTCTTTGATACAGTAAACTCGGTTCTTGGCGAAGAGTATGCTAAATTGGAGAATGGTAAGTATACATTTGACTTTAGCGGTGGTCGTGATAAAGAAGTAGCTGAAGCTTTAAAAATGGATGTTGAAGCTTTACAGACTATTTTAAGAGCTGCATCTGAGGCGGGATTTGAAATCAACATGGATCAACCACTTGATTCAATGGAGAAATTAAAAACAAAAGCTGAAGAAGCAAAGACCGCACTGTCTGATATTAATGTAAATATTGATGCAGATAATTTATCTTCTGTAGATGCCGAGATTGAAAAGACACAATCATATATTGAAAAGGTAAATGAGTCCGAGATATCGCCTGATATCAAAGCTGACAAGTTGGAGTATGCAAACAGTATTTTGGAGTATTTACTGACTCGTAAACAAAAACTTGGACAGACCGAAAACATTGATGTTCAATTGAATATTGATGAGGATGAATTGACCAAGGGATATGAAACTCTTGGAAATTTAAAAACTTTAATCGAAAAAACTGATGGTAATATTCTGTTATCTGTTGACAGACATAATGCCGATGTGGAGATGCAAGGTTATATTGCTGAGATTGAAGCAATGTCGCCGGAATTAAAAGTAGCATTGGGCATTCAAGGGAAATCTATTGAAGAAATTAAAGCTGGATTGGCTGATGGTTCAATTCAAATCCCAGTGGTTGCCGACCCAACACAAGCAAAATCTGATGTGCAATCTGTTGAGAATGAAAAGATTAATAATAAAACATTTGTAGTAACAGCAAACGCAACTCAGGCAAACTTGGCATTAACAGCCGTAGGTCGATTGTTATCTGGAATTAAGAGCAAAGAAGTTACCGTAACAGTAAACCGAGTTGTAAATGAAACAAAAGGAGATTCTGGGGAACATAAATTATCAGGTACAGCTAATATAGGTGGTACTGCATATGCTGGTGGTAATTGGGGAAATCCTAAGACACAAGAAGTATTGGTTGGAGAAAGAGGAACCGAGATTGTGGTTGACCCACATACTGCAAATTGGTATACAGTTGGAGATAACGGTAGTGAGTTCAGAAGGATACCAAAAAACGCCATAGTCTTCAATCACATCCAAAGTAAAGCATTACTGAAGAATGGACGTATCAATGGACGAGGTAAAGCGTTAGCATCAGGAACAGCATTTTCAACTGGAAGTGGCGGTGTAGGAAGACCAAGCAGACCATCATCTAGCGTTAATGATTCTTATTCATCTAAAAAAGAAGAATCCACCAAATCCTCTTCTTCCGACAAAGCATCTGAAAAATCTGAAAAGGCATCTGAAAAAATCATAGACTTTGTAGAGATTGCAATCAAACGTCTTGAAGAAGGAATTAAACGAATTAAGATTACTGCGGAAAGTGCGTTTAAAACATTCACAAAGCGCAATGAAGCACTTGGGCAGGAAATGTCTGCTATTGTGAATAAAATCAATTTATCACAGCAAGCATACAATAAATATATGTCACAGGCTAACTCAGTTGGTCTGTCTGAAAGTTATGCTTCTCAGGTAAGAAATGGAAGTATTAACATTGCTACTATCACTGATGAAGATTTGTCAAAGAAAATCAGCGATTATCAAGAGTGGTGAAATTTCATGCCACGTAATCTATTTAATAGCGGGGACATCCCCATAACCCTATCTCGCTACAACGGAACTGGAAACGGTAAACGTGAATGCGGTACGAGTTTATAACTCAACAGTCTGTATTGGGGAATACAGATAGAAACCATAAAAAGTAGATAGGTCAGGGACAACCGAGTGTGCAAGTCACTCAGACGCATCCAAGCACCTTAACGTGTAATGGCGATGGTGTCGGTTCAACGACTGGTAAGTCCTATATTGATATATAGGCATAGGGTTACAAGCGATTGGTAACTCGAAAAATATAGACTATTTGAATAAGAGATGAAAAGAACATATGTTTTGTGATAAATATACATATATAATATAACTAATTTGTATATATTTTGTGTAGCATTTTCTCCTAGTATTGTATATAATATAGTTAAGGAAACAAAGGTTTTCTTAATAGAGGTTACGAATCCTAAAAATCGTTTTAATAGAGGTTATAGATCCTAAAAACTATATTAATAGAGGTTACGAATCCTAAAAATCGTTTTAAATGAAGAGATAGGTTACTATCTCTTTTGTATTATCGGGAGAAAATATGGATTGGTTAGTAGTTACGGAAGATTATTTAAAACATTTAAGAAAGAAAGATAAAAGAATACCTTTTTCTGAGTATGGTGAGAAAAAATATAAACCATTTTTTGGTATTCTTTTTGAAACAGAAGACTTTTATTATATTACACAAATATCTCATGCTCAAAAACGTCATAAAAATATGAAGAATGGCAAGGATTTTAAAAAAATATATAATCCAAAAGATAATAGACTATTAGCTGTAATAAATTTGAATTATATGTTTCCTATACCTAAATCGTTAAAAAATGTTTTAAAATATAAAAATATAGATACATATAGAAAATTTGATACGGATAAAGAAAAAAGCAAGTACATAAATTTACTTAAAACAGAAAAGAAAGTATTAAATCAGATGAATTTAGAGAAATCCGCAAAATTAGTTTATGAAAATAAATATCTTACAGAAAAACAGGATATTGCATTAGCAGATAGATGTATAGATTTTAAATTTATGGAAAAATTGGCAAAAGAATATATTGGTAATAAAATCAAATTCCAAGAGCAGTAACTAAAAACTACTGCTCTTTTCTTATGTCCAAATTTATATCATAAACATAAAACAATTCAAAAACTTATCCCCAATTATTCAAATAGAAGGTATAGTCTCAGCTTACGGCTAACACCCGTAGAAGTTCATAAGAGAACTGCATGACGTAGCGAATCATGTGAAGATTTTGATGATAAAGCTGAAGATGTTAAGACTTCCATCATGGAACTTAACGAGGAACTTTCAGAATTAGCACAACAGAAATTTGAAAATATTGAATCCGAGTTTGATAGCAGACTTGATTTAATACAGTCTCAGCAAGAAGAACTTGAAAATATGATTAAACTTACTGAGACAAAAGGACATATGACAAGTTCACTATATTATACGGAATTGATAAAATCCGAAGAAAATAGTATGAATGAACTTGTGAATAAAAGAAATGAGCTTACGAAATCATTAAATGAAGCTGTAAGTTCAGGACGCATTGAAGAATATTCTGAAGCATGGTATGAAATGAAAGGTGCTATTTATGACGTGAATAATGCCATTGTAGAATCTGAAAATTCATTACAGGAATTTCAAAATGCAATCCGCCAGTTAGAATGGGATAACTTCGACTACAAGAACGATTTTATAAGTAATACAATTGACGAAGGTAAATTCTTAATCGACTTGCTGAGTAAACAAGACCTGTTTGTACAAAAGGGAGACCATAAAGGGAAAATTACAAATGAAGGTCAGGCTGTGCTTGGTCAACATGGAGTAAATTACAATCTTGAAATGGGTAAAGCAGATGCATATGCGAAAGAAATTGAAAAGATTAATCAGTCACTTCAATCCGATCCATATAATAAAGACCTTATTGAAAGACGTAATGAATTAGTTGAATTGCAGCAAGAATCAATTCTAAATGCCGAGGAAGAAAAAGAAGCAATGATAGACCTTGTACGTGAAGGAATTGAACTTCAGATTGAAGCAATGCAGGACTTGATTGATAAAAAGAATGAAGCTCTTGATAAAGAGAAAGAGTTGTATGATTATCAAAAATCTATTGAAGAGAAATCCAAACGTGTAAAGGATATCGAGAAACAGTTAGCTGCTGTCCAAGGAGATGATTCTGAGGAAAATCGGAAGAATATTCAAGAATTGAAACAACAGTTGCAAGAGGCGAAAGATGATTTGTCAGATGCTGAATATGATAAATGGTTATCAGATCAAAGCGAACTCATGGACGAGATGATGGAAAAATACGATGAGGTATTAAATGCTAGATTTGATGATACAGATGCACTCATTTCTGATTTGATTGACAACACAAATGCAAATAGTGATACGATAAACGACACTATTAATTCTGCAACACAGGAAGTTGGTTATAATATCACAGAGGGAATGAAAGAGATTTGGAGTCCTGAGTCCGGTATTGGTTCTATTATCAGCAATTATAGCAATGATTTTAAAACACATTCCACATCCGTTCAAAAATATCTTGCATCTATCGAATCGTATTTTACAGAGATGAAAAAGAAAGCAGATGCCGAAGCCAATAAAAAAGTGAACGGTGGAGGTAGTGGCGGTTCATCTTCGAGTGGAAATAGCGGAAGTAATTCTTCTAAACCATCTAATAGTAAACAAGGAAATGGTAAACCTGATATTGGAGATGCTGTTACTTTTACATCTGGACAGTATTATTACGACTCACAAGGTACTAGTCCGGCTGGAAGTCAAATGATGGGACAGACTGTATATATTACAAGGGTTAATACACGTTCATGGGCAACTAAGCCATATCATATTTCACGTGATAAGAATGGATCAAGACCTCTAGGTTGGGTGACTGCCAGTCAAATCAGTGGATACAAAGATGGTACAAAAAACGCCACAAAAGGATGGCATTTGATGGATGAAGAAGGTATTGGAACAGAGGCGATTGTTACAAAACACGGAGTACTACGCCAGTTTGATTCGGGCGAAAGTGTATTTAACAAGGTACAAGTTCAAAACTTACATGACTGGGGAATGATAAATCCAATGAAAGCGATGGATTATAGTTTTGCAAAAAATGTTTCTGCTAATAGAAACAATAATGTATCTATTGACATTGGAGATGTTGTACTACAGGGTGTACAACGACCAGAAGAGTTTGCAAATAGCTTAATGCACGTTATGAAAACAGACAAACGTGTACAAAAGGGTGTGCAAGCAATTACAACAGATTTGCTGGATGGTAAGTCTGTATTAGGAATTAATCATATAAGATGATGCGTTGAGGAGTGGTGACTGAAAAGTTGCTACTCCTCTTCTGTTAAGAAAGAGAGGCTATGAAATGGCAGTAATTACAAAGAAAGAATTCGTAGATAAAGTATATGAAAAATTAAAAGAACAGGACAAATTTGTCCCAAAGCATACGGTATATTGGACAAATAAAGCATTTATTGACTGTATGCTGGATGTATTGAGAAATGGGGATGAGTTGAATATCCACCAGACTTTTATTTTAAAGCACAAATATCTCAATGAACGAAAATATAACAATTTTAACAGAGGAGAGATTACTGCTCCAGGACACTATGCACCACACTTTAGACCGATGCATGAAATGAAGAAAGCTTGCAAAGAATACGAAGAAAGGCTGAAAGAGAATGAAGAGTGTGAATAAAATGAAATCATTAAAATGTGCGGAATGCAAAGATGTTGTCTGCATGGACTACATGTATAAAAATTATTACTGCAATAATGACGAAAGAACGGATGATATGGGATTTTTAGGAAGAAATTATTTACCTAAGACAAGTCCTGAGTGGTGCCCATTAAGAGCAAAGGAGCAAATTAATGTATAGAGAAATTACAGATATTGAAGAGAAGACATTACAAGTTGCATACTTTTTATCACGAAGAAAAGGCGGAGTATCGAAGTTTAGTATTAAGAATATCCATAGACAATGGTGTCAATGGTGGGGAGATGACTTCTGTGTTGACGGCAGAAAACTGAAAATTTTCCATAATGAAATTGTTCTTTCATCTTCGGCAGTAAAACGTGGAGAAGAACAGCCTGAATACTGTAAATACTATACAGAAGTGCTATTAAATGCACAAGAAAAGATAATCAAAGCATATCATCCTAAGATGACAGGGAGAGAAAATTCAAATCTTTTTAGAAAAAGATTGATTGACTGTCGCAGAAATCATGGAAAAGCTTTACGAAAAAAGCTGAAGAAAAATGGATTGAGCGACAGATATTATATCAAACATAACAGCTACACTAGATATGTATGCAAACTTGGCAGATATATTTTGCATGATAACACGCAGAGCAAAGACAGATATTGCTGTATCGGTACATATGATGAAATATGCAAATATATTGATGATAATTTAATAGAGAAAAAATAGAAATAGATATAGAACGTGCCAAAGAGTACGATATAGTTCCGAGCTGGGTGGGAAGATAAAGATAATCCGGCATCACATAATAGGACTTGAGATCACTGCAATTTGTAGTGGTCTTTTATTATGGAGTTTTATTTGTGTGATTAAAAACAGGAGGTATCAATGGATGACAATAGACAAACTAAAAGATGTAAAGAATGTGGGAGAGAACTTCCATTAGATTATTTTATAAAGATATATGGCAGAAACTATTCTAATATTTGTAAGGAATGCCACAGTAAGAAGGTACAAGAGACTAAATTCAACAATAAAGTAGATAGCGGAGAGATTACAGAGGACGATTTTGTTGTTATTTACAGAAAATTTAAAAAGATATCGTCTACTCGAATATTAAGAAAAGGTGAGTCAGGGATTGACCACATTGCAAGAGATGAAAAATTTGTAAAATTGATGGATTATAAAGATAGTTGGATCAGTAACCATGGAAGATTGATTGTAAAAAATGATACGGGAACATATCAGTTGATAAAAGGAAATCGGATTCGGTCAACGGGTGAATTAACATATACATTACAGAAAAACATTTGTTTTAAGACAAAAAAAGAATGGGGATATAAAAAGGATACCGTGTTAGCATGTGATTTAGTTATTCAAACTTTTATTGTCAACTATGATATTAAAAATAATACCATGTGCTGGCATAAGGACAATAATGTTAAAGACAATTATTATAAGAATTTGTATCCAGTGACAGAAAAACAATATCAGGTTATCAAAGAAAAATATGAGAAGACTGATTATATCAGTGAAGATGAGATAATGGAGATTGTAAATGCCGCTGAGTATAAGCATGACAATTGGAAACCTTGGTATTATGCCAGGACATATATGGGCGTTGGATATACAGGGGGAAATGTGGATGTTAAATCTGATGTATGGATAAGATGGATAAATATGATACAGAGATGCTATAGCAAAACGGTACATAAATTAAAACCATATTATAAAGGGAAAAAGGTTTGTGAAGAGTGGCAGAATTTTCAGAACTTTAAAGCATGGTATGACGAACACTTTGTTGCGTGGGAAAAAGTTGACTTGGATAAAGATTTATTAATTCAGGGTAACAATGTTTATAGTCCTGAAACATGTGCGTTTATTACACATTTCCTCAACACAATTTTTGAGGATAGGGGTGTTAAGCAACTGATTACTCAAAACAAAGATAAAAAATATAATGTGGCAATGTTAATTTTGAATAAGAAGCAAGATGTAGGCGTTTTCGACACGAAAGAAGAAGCAGTAGAAGCATTAGCAGATTATAAAAAGCAATATATTGTGAGTGTTGCAGAAAGTTGTAAAGGTAAAGTACAGGATTGTGTTTACCAAGCTATGGTGGATTGGAAAGTAGACATTACTGCTTAAATGAAAATGATTGTGTTATAGTACAAACTATTTTAAGCATATATTAAAACAAAAAAGTGAGGATTAAATTGACAAATAAAAATACAAAAAAAGTAAAAGTAAACGTGATTTATGGAGATAAAGCACTGGTTGAGTGTATGAAAAATATAATTAAAAGACATAGCAAATAATAATGACAATCGTTGCCCTTATGGTGTATACTTTTTATTAGTATATGTCATAAGGGTATAATATTTTAACGCTAGAGGAGCAATGTATATATGAAAAATCGTGCGGTATTATACCTTAGATTGAGCAAAGAGGATTTAGATAAATTAAGAGAAGGTGATGAGAGCGCAAGTATAAAAAATCAAAGATTATTATTGATAGAATATGCTTTGACGAATAATTTTGAAGTCGTAAAAATCTATTGTGATGATGACGAAAGTGGATTATATGATGACAGACCAGGATTTGAAGAGATGCTTGAGGATGCCAAGTTAGGACTCTTTGATATTGTAATTGCAAAGACACAAGCGAGATTTTCCAGGAACATGGAACATATTGAAAAATATTTACACCATGATTTTCCGAATTTGGGAATCCGTTTTATCGGAGTTGTTGATGGTGTTGATACAGCAGTAGCTTCAAATAAAAAATCCCGTCAGATTAATGGATTGGTGAACGAGTGGTATTGTGAAGATTTGTCTGATAATATCCGTAGTTCATTTAAAATCAAAATGAAGAAAGGACAATTTTTAGGTTCGTCTTGTCCATATGGATATAAACGTGATCCAAGCAATCACAATCATTTAATTGTTGATGAATATGCAGCGAATATTATAAGAAGGATATTTTCGATGTATTTAAGTGGTTGTGGTAAAGCAAAAATCGGTTCTGTTTTATCTGCTGATGGAGTATTAATTCCTACCTTATATAAACAACAAATACTTGGTGAAAATTATAAAAATTGTAGAGTCATGGAAACGACAAAGAATTGGTCATATCAGACAATACATACAATATTAAATAATCAGGTGTATGTCGGGGATATGGTTCAGAACAGGGCAAATAAGTTATCCTATAAAGATAAGAAAAAGAAAAAACTTCCAAAGGAGCAATGGATCATTGTACCAAATACCCATGAGGCAATTATCAGCCGAGATACATTTGCAAGGGCGCAGGAGATACAACAGATTAAAACTAGGAGTGTAAATGGCAATCAAGTGAATGGATTGTTTTCAGGTCTTATTTTTTGTGCAGATTGCAAACATGCTATGGGGAGACAGTATGCACGAAGAGGAGATCGTGGATTTATTGGATATATTTGTAAGACATATAAGCAACAGGGGAAACGATTTTGTGACAGTCATCGTATTAAAAATGATGAACTGGAAGAAGCGGTATTATGTTCCATACGAGAAGAAGCGAAAAAAATTTTGACAGAAAAGGATATAGATGATCTGAAAAAGTTTAAAGCAGTCGAAGCTTATCAGACAAATTATGAACTTCAGATGGAACAGATTCAACAAGAGATTCAAAAGATTGAAAGTTACAAACGAAAAACATACGATAATTTTATGGAGGAGCTGATTAGTAAAACAGACTATGTAAGTTACATCTCAGACTATGATAAAAAGATTTTGAAGCTGAAGAGACAAAAAGAAAGCATATCTGAAAAAGTAGATATGCAAGAAGAATTAAATCATCAATATGATGAATGGACAGAAGCATTCAAAAATTATATTAATGTATCAAAACTTACTAGAGAAATGGTTTTGGAATTGATAAACAGAATTGAAGTGCATGACGATGGTGCAATTGACATTTACTATCGTTTTTCTAATCCATATCTATAAAATGTCTACTATGCTTATACGACGCATGTGTGGCAATGGCAGAGCACATATGGGGCAGTGAGGAAGAATTTGTAGCAAAAATGAATGCAAGGGCAAAGGAACTCGGTATGGAACACACGAATTTCTTAAACTGTAATGGACTTGATGCAGACGGACATGTGACGACAGCGCGGGATATTGCCCTGATGTCGAGAGAATTAATCACAAGATATCCGAAAATTCACGACTATTCTACGATATGGATGGAAAACATTACACATACGACCAAGAAGGGGACAACGGAGTTTGGTCTTGCGAATACCAACAAACTGATCAGACAGTATCAGTATGCGACAGGACTAAAGACCGGCTCGACAAGCAAGGCAAAATTTTGTCTGTCAGCAACTGCAAAGAAAGATGATTTAGAACTGATTGCAGTAATCATGGCGGCGCCGGATCCGAAGGCGAGATTTAAAGATGCGACAACGCTTCTAAATTATGGATTTGGAAAATGTACGAAATACAAAGATACCACTCCGTTTGAATTAGAGCCTTTGAAAATAAGGGGTGGAATTGAAAAAGAGGTGCCTGTCGCTGTGGAGACGGAATTTCAATATATTGACACAACAGGAGCCAATTTATCAGGGATGAAGCGAAAAATCGAAATCGACCAGGAAAAACAGGCTCCGGTAAAAAAAGGAGAAAAAGTCGGGACGGTTACATATCTGTTGAATGGAAAGAAAATTGGGGAGATTTCGATTCAGATACAAAAAAGTGTAGGGAAAATGCAGTTTAAACATGCATTTGCAGAGATATTTCAAAATTTTCTATTGTAGAATGAGTTAAAAAATTATATAATGCTAGAGAAATAATAGTACAGGTTCAGATTTGGATCTGTACTGTTTTATGGAATGGAAAAGAAAAAGAAGGCGGGAGTGGCGGTATGGGAAATGTGATTATTGTACTTGGAATCGTGTTATTGACCGCGCTTATGGAATCTTGGCGGGAGAATCATGTATTTAGAACGACCTATTACAATATACAATCATCCAAACTGCAAAAGCTGAAGAGGAAACGGAAGGTTGTTGTGCTAAGTGACTTGCATAACCAATGTTATGGAAAGAATAATCAGAAGCTTTTGACGGCAATACGGAGAGAAAACCCGGATCTGATACTGATTGCCGGAGATATGTTGATTGGGAAAGAAGGAATTTCGCCAAAGCCAGCAAAAGAATTTGTCTCTGCACTTCCTGCTATTTGTGATGTATATTATGCCAATGGGAATCACGAACAGCGGATGAAGGAAAATACAGAAAAATATGGTGAGACTTATGCGGTATATCAAGAACAGTTAAAGCGTGCAGGAATTCACTTTTTGGAAAATGAAGGAGTCAGATTAAGCTGGGATGGACAGGCTGTTGATGTATATGGGGTGGAAATTCCGCATCGATATTATAAAAAATTTGAAAACATAGAACTTCCGGTGGAAGAAGTAGAAAACTGTATCGGTGAAGCTTTTGAAGGGCATTATGAGATTTTGCTTGCGCATAACCCGGTGTTTGCAAAGACCTATCTGAAATGGGGAGCAGATTTAATTTTGTCCGGACATTTACATGGAGGGATTGTGAGAGTTCCGAAGCTTGGCGGTGTCATTACGCCTCAGGCAAGGTTATTTCCGAAATATTCAGGGGAATTGACTATGGAAGGAGAAAAGGCTGTTGTAGTAAGCAAAGGACTTGGAACGCATACGTTTCGGTTTCGTCTTTTTAATCCGGCGGAGATGATTGTTCTTCAGATAGGAGGAGAAAAATCATGAAAGACCAGTATGGAAGATTGATTGATTATCTTCGAATATCTGTCACAGACCGATGCAATCTGCGTTGTGTGTATTGTATGCCGGAAAAAGGTGTGACGTGGATTCCTCACAGTGAAGTGCTGACTTATGAGGAACTGTTAACAGTGGGTAAGGCAGCGGCAGCACTGGGAATCAAACACATAAAGATAACTGGAGGCGAGCCTCTGCTTCGAAAGAATGTGACGGAATTTATTGCAAGATTAAAAAAGACCAAAGGAATTGAGACGGTAACGCTTACTACGAACGGTATTCTGCTTCCAAACTACATTGACCAGTTGTCGGAAGCGGGAATTGATGGAATCAATATCAGTCTGGACACATTGGAAGAGAAAAAATTTCGAAAACTGACACGAAATGGTGAGGTAAAAGATGTGTGGAAGGGGATTTCTTCGGTTCTTCCCTATAATCAGATTAACATGAAAATAAATTGTGTTCTGGCTGGAAAAGACTGGCAAAAAGATGCCGTACGTGTGGCAGAAATCGCAAAGAAATATAGAATTCATGTGAGATTTATTGAACTGATGCCGATTCAGAACCAAGAGGAAAAGGGAAATCTGGAAGAAGAAATAAAGGCATTGCTAGTAGATGTTTATGGTCCTATGAGAAGGTGCGAGGAGCGAATCGGATTTGGTCCGAGTGTCTATTATGAATTGCCTGAGTTTTGTGGAAAGATTGGCTTTATCAGTGCAGTCAGTCACAAATTCTGTAATCAGTGCAACCGTATACGTCTCACTTGTGATGGAAAACTACGGTTGTGCCTGCAATCAGAAAATGCGGTAGATCTAAAGAGCGCCTTGCGTCAAGGTGCCTGCGAAGAGGAATTGAAGCAATTATTGGAAAGGGGATTACTTGAAAAACCAAGAGAACATCGATTTGGATGTGATTGCATAGAGGGAGAGGCAATGTCCAGAATCGGAGGATAAAAGAAAGGATAGACAAAATGAAAAGAAAAAAGTTAGTGTGTTTATTAACTGCGTTTGCGGTTATGATTGGTATGGCGGGATGTATAAAAGAAGAAAAGAAAGCAGAAAAGAGGAAACAAGAAGTTGAATTGCACATATTGGCGGCAGCCAGCATGACAGATGCATTGACGGAGATTTCTAAGACATATAAAAAAGAACACGAAAATGTAAAGTTTGTGTTTAATTTTGATTCTTCCGGTACATTGAAAACGCAGATTGAAGAAGGCGCTCCGGCAGATATTTTTATTTCTGCGGCGATGAAACAGATGGATGAATTGGATAAAGGTGGATTTATTAAAAAGGACAGTATTGTGAAACTTTTGGAAAATAAGGTTGTCTTGATTCAGCCAAAAGATGCGAAAACAGAGATCAGCTCTTTTGAAGACGTGGCAACAGATAAAGTATCCATGGTTGCAATTGGAAATGCTGATGTTCCGGTAGGACAGTACACAGAACAAATTTATAAAAATTTGGGATTATGGGATCAGGTCGCAGCGAAGGCGAATTTGGCGACTAATGTCAGACAGGTACTGGATTGGGTTGCCACAAACAATGTAGACTGCGGAATTGTTTATGCTACAGATGCGATGATAGAAGAGAATGTGAAAGTAATCTGTGAAGCACCGCAAGGGACATGTGATCCGGTAATCTATCCGGCGGGAGTTGTCAAATCCAGTGAGAATGCCAAAGCGGCAGAACAATTTATGGAATACTTGAAAACGGATGAAGCAAAATCTGTATTTACAGCGTATGGATTTACGAATTATGAGGAGTAATCAATGGATATCTCACCACTTCTTTTATCGTTAAAAACAGCGTGTCTGGCAACAGTCATTACATTTTTTGCCGGACTTTGGATTGCCTATAAAGTGATAAAAATAAAGCATGGAAAAGCGGTATTGGATACAATATTAACATTGCCGATGATACTGCCGCCGACAGTCGTCGGCTTTTTTCTATTGCTTTTTTTTGGAAAAAGCAGTCCGTTGGGAGCGTGGCTTTCCGAACATGGAATGCCGATTGTATTTTCATTTGCAGGTACGGTGATCGCATCTGTGGTTGTATCGTTTCCATTGATGTACCGAACTGCACGCAGTGCATTTGAACAGATGGATCAGAATCTAGTGTATGCGGGACAAACGTTAGGCCTTTCTAATTACACGATCTTTTGGAAAGTTATTTTCCCGAACTGTTTTCCGGGAATTGCAGGGGGAACGATTCTGGCATTTGCAAGAGCTCTCGGAGAATTTGGCGCAACAATCATGCTTGCCGGAAACATTCCGGGAAAAACACAGACAGTGGCGATAGCGGTATATTCTGCCATGCAAAACGGAAACCGCACACAGGCATATCAATGGGTTGGGGTTATCATGCTGATTTCTTTTTTGTCAATCTTGCTTATGAATCTTGTAAACAGACAGCAGATGAAATATGCAATTAGGAGGAAATAAGATGTCTCTTTCGGTAAATATTAAGAAAAAAATAGAAGGATTTACCTTGGATGTGGCTTTTGAGGCAGAGAATGAATTTTTTGCTGTTCTTGGGGAAAGCGGTTGTGGAAAAAGTCTGACACTTCGATGTATCGCAGGGATTGAGAGACCGGATACGGGAAAGATTGTGTTGAATGGCAAAGTGCTGTTTGATTCGGAAAAACATATTAACCTGCCGCCTCAGAAGAGAAAAATCGGTTATTTATTTCAAGATTATGCATTGTTTCCAAACATGACTGTTGAAGAAAACATCGGAATCGGCATTGAGAAAAAGCGAAGAAAAGAAGAGGTCGCGCGTTTTGTGAAGATGTTTTTTCTGGAAGGGTTTGAAAAAAAATATCCGTATATGCTTTCAGGTGGACAAAAACAGCGAGTGGCCATTGCGAGAATTCTCATTCTCAATCCTGAGATGATACTTTTGGACGAACCGTTTTCAGCAGTTGACAGCTATTTAAAATGGAAATTGGAACAGCAGATCATGGAGCTTGCAAAATTATATAACAGCACAATTCTCTTCGTTTCTCACAACAGAGATGAGGTTTATCGGCTCTGTGATAAAATGGCGGTGATTCATAACGGAAAAGTAGAAGTGACAGGTGAAAAAAAGGAAATTTTCAAAAATCCAAGGACGGTTTCAGCAGCAATCCTGACGGGGTGTAAAAACATAACAGAGATGGTAACAGAGGGGCAATATATATATTGTAAGGACTGGAACATCAGAAAAAGAATTGTATGTTCAGAAAAAGTGATTGGAAAAGCACTTGGAATCCGGGCGCATGATATAAAAGTAATCAAGGAAAGAGAATATGCGGATGCAAAATGTGTTGTGGAGGATGTGATTGAGTCGACCTTTGATATGATTTATCTTCTGAGACCGGATGGGGCGAAAAAACCTCTGCGCATGCAACTTCCAAAAAGCCAGGTTTTGGTTTATCATGAAAAGGAAGAAGTGTATATTTCTCTTTGGGAAGAGGCACTTTTATTTTTGCAGCAGTAATAGCGGAATCCTTGAGAAAGAACTTGTCGAAAAGTGTACTATCCCGTATAATAAATAGCAGTGAGTAAGGGAAAAGGAAGACAGATAAATGGGAATACCGGTGAAATTGCAAGTGTTTGAGGGACCGCTTGATCTGCTTTTGCACTTGATTGAAAAAAATAAGATTGATATCTATGACATTCCGATTGTGGAGATTACCAATCAGTATATGGATTATATCCGTGAGATGCAGAAGAAGGACTTGAATATTATGAGCGAATTTCTTCTGATGGCAGCAACACTGTTGGACATTAAATGCAAGATGCTTCTTCCGAAAGAAGTCAACGAAGAGGGGGAAGAGGAAGACCCAAGACAAGAGCTTGTAGAGCAGCTTTTGCAATATAAGATGTATAAATATATGTCATATGAGCTTCGGGATCGTCAGATTGATGGTGAGCGTATGATGTTCAAAGGCCCGGATATACCGGAGGAAGTCAAAACCTATCAACAGCCATTTGATTTGGATGAGCTTTTGGATGGACTTACTTTGGCAAAACTGAATCGGATATTTAAAGATGTCATGAGACGTCAAAATGATAAGATAGATCCTGTAAGAAGTACATTTGGTAAAATTGAGAAAGAAGAAGTGACCGTGGATGATAAGATGGAATATCTGAATGAGTATATCAGAACACATCACAAATTCAGCTTTCGTAATCTTTTGATGCACCAGAAGTCAAAACTGCACATTGTAGTTACATTTCTTGCTGTTTTGGAGATGATGAAAATCGGAGCGATCACGATTGAACAGGAGCATACATTTGGAGAGATTATGATTACTTCTCGACAAAATTCACAATCCGGTGAAAGGTGGAATACAGAGAATGAAGATTAAAAAGATGGAAGGGATTATAGAAGCAATTCTCTTTACAATGGGAGAATCGGTTGAACTTGATAAGATTGCAAGAACATTAGAGCAGGATGTGGAGACAACACGGAAAGTAATACACAATATGATGGATCGATATGAAAAAGAAGATAGGGGGATTCATATTATTGAATTGGAAAATGCATTTCAAATGTGTACCAAAAAGGATACGTATGAGTATTTGATCCGAATTGCCAAACAGCCTAAACGTCATGTTCTGACGGATGTTGCACTGGAGACGCTCTCGATTATTGCGTATAAACAGCCCATTACAAAGCTTGAGATTGAAAAGATCCGTGGGGTGAAATCAGACCATGCAGTTAACAAGCTGATTGAATATGATCTGGTTGCGGAGGTCGGAAGAATGGATGCGCCTGGAAGACCGCTTTTGTTCGGCACCACAGAAGAATTTCTTAGAAGATTCAGTGTGCAGTCTGTCGATGAGCTCCCGAGTATCAATCCGGAAAAAATGGAGGATTTCAAAGCGGAGGCAGAAGATGAGGTACAGTTGCGTCTGAACCTCTAAATAGGAATGGATGTTTCGTGCATTGCATATATTGAACAAAAGAATCAATAGGCGGGACATCGTGAAACGGATATTAGTATTTATATTGACATGTGCGCTCCTTTTTGGGATAACCTCATATGCAAAAGAGGAGGAGCCAAAACAATTATACGCCCAGTCAGCGGTCCTTATGGATGCGGACAGTGGGCGTGTTTTGTTTGAAAAGAATGGATATGAACAAAAAGCAATGGCGAGTACGACAAAGATTATGACCTGTATTTTGGCGTTGGAAAAAGGAAAACCAGATCAAATTGTCACAGTGTCAGAGAATGCGGCAAGACAGCCGAGAGTACATTTGGGAATGGCAAATGGAGAACAATTCTATCTGCGTGATCTTTTATATTCTTTGATGTTGGAGTCACACAATGATTCGGCAGTTGCAATTGCAGAACAGGTGGGAGGAACAGTAGAGGGATTTGCTCGAATGATGAATGAGAAAGCAGAAAAAATCGGATGTAAGGATACATATTTTATAACACCAAACGGTCTGGATGCTTCTGATGAAAATGGGAAACATTCTACAACAGCGGAAGAACTGGCAAAAATCATGCGGTATTGTATTAAGCTTTCACCTCAAAAAGAGCTGTTTTTGGAGATAACCCAGACGCAGAACCACACATTTACAGATGTAGAAGGAAAGCGACAATTTTCCTGTAATAATCATAATGTGTTTTTAGGGATGATGGATGGAGCACTGTCTGGGAAAACTGGTTTTACAGGTGATGCGGGGTATTGCTATGTTGGGGCTTTAAAGCAGGGAGAAAGGACATTTATCGTGGCACTTTTAGGGTGTGGGTGGCCAAACAATAAAGGTTATAAATGGAAAGATACGAAAGCATTGATGGAGTATGGACTTCAAAAATATGAATACGAGAATGTATTCCAAAAACAGGACAGCTCTTGTATCATCGTTGAAAATGGGATTCCGGAAAGTGATGATATTTTTGATGTGGCGATGGCAGAGACAAAAATCAAAACAGATACGCAGGAACTGCCATTTTTGTTGAAGGAGGGGGAAACAGTAGATATCAAGACTGATATTAAAAAGACATTGAAAGCGCCCGTCCAGGCAGGAGAGACTGTAGGGAGTGTTACATATTATCTGAAAGATTTTAAAATAAAGGAATATCCGCTTGTAATTACAAAGTCAGTGCCGCAAAAAACATTTATATGGTACTTACAAAAGCTCTTTACTATGTATATGTTAAAATAAATCAATAAAAATGATTAAATTTGTCACTGTTGCGTGATGGATAAATATGGTAGGATAAATAAAGATAATAAAATTGATTTATTTTAACAAAGGGGTAAGAAAGATGAAGAATTTTGAAAAATATGAGAGAAGTTATTTTATGCCGCCTGAAATCAGCTATGATTGGGTAAAAAAAGATTATATTGACAAAGCGCCGATTTGGTGCAGTGTGGATCTGCGAGATGGAAATCAGGCACTGATTGAGCCGATGAGTTTGGAAGAAAAGATAGAATTTTTTCAGATGCTTTTAGCAATTGGATTCAAAGAGATTGAAGTTGGTTTTCCGGCAGCTTCAGAGACAGAGTATCAGTTTCTGCGAACCTTGATTGAGCAGAATATGATTCCGGATGATGTGACGATTCAGGTTCTGACGCAGGCGCGTGAACATATCATCAAGAAGACATTTGAGGCAGTCAAAGGAGCACCGCATGCAGTAATTCATTTATATAATTCGACATCGGTAGCGCAACGAGAGCAGGTGTTCAAAAAATCAAAAGAAGAAGTAAAGCAGATTGCAATCGACGGTGCAAAACTGTTAAAAAAACTTGCGGATGAGACAGAAGGAAACTTTACATTTCAATACAGCCCAGAGAGCTTTCCTGGAACCGAGGTTGATTATGCATTGGAGGTGTGCAATGCAGTGTTGGAAGAGTGGAGACCGACGAAAGATAATAAAGTCATCATCAATCTTCCGACAACTGTTGAAAATGCAATGCCGCATGTGTTTGCAACACAGGTAGAGTATATGAGTAAAAATCTGCTGTATAGAGAGAATGTGATCTTATGTCTGCATCCACATAATGACAGAGGATGCGGAGTCTGTGATGCAGAACTTGGTGTGCTTGCAGGAGCTGATAGAATCGAGGGAACCTTATTTGGAAATGGAGAGCGAACAGGAAATGTGGATATCATCACACTGGCGATGAATATGTTTTCTCATGGCGTGGATCCAAAACTTGATTTTTCAAATATGGGAGAGATTTGTGAAAAATACGAGAGACTGACAAGAATGCATGTGTACGAAAGACAGCCATATGCTGGAGAATTGGTATTTACTGCATTTTCGGGATCGCATCAAGATGCAATTGCGAAAGGAATGGCATATAGAGAAGAAAAAGAGCGCGCCCATTGGACAGTTCCATATCTTCCGATTGACCCAAAAGATGTTGGAAGAGAATATGATTCAGATGTGATTCGCATTAACAGCCAGTCAGGAAAAGGTGGCGTAAACTACATATTAAAACAAAGTTTTGGAATTAGTCTTCCAGAAAAAATGCGGGAGGAAGTTGGTTATCTTGTGAAGGATGTGTCAGACAAGGCGCATAAAGAACTTACTCCGGAATGGATCTATCATATTTTTGAAGAGAATTATATTCATGTCAAAAATACGTTTGCAATTGATGAATGCCATTTTGAACAGGGAGATGGAATGAAAGCAGATGTGACGATTGGCTATGATGGCAGAAAATATGTGATGATGGGTGTTGGAAATGGACGGTTGGATGCTGTCAGCAATGCAATCAAACAATATTTTAATATCGGTTACGAGTTATCTTTTTATGAAGAACATTCTCTTACTAAAGGCTCGTCGTCAAAGGCAGTGGCATATGTAGGGGTAAACTGTAAAGGAAAGGTATACTGGGGAGTTGGAATTGATGCAGATATCATCAAGGCATCTATAGAGGCATTGACCGTTGCGGTAAATAAAATTGAAGAGATACAGCATGCTAACGACGAAAAAGAGGAGAGAATGATAGAAATTTTGAATTATATCCAGGCGAATTATTTGCATGTGACTTTAGATGATCTTTCTGAAAAATTCTTTTTATCAAAGCCGTATTTGTCAAAATATATTAAGGAAAAATCAGGTATGACATTTGGAGAAATCGTTAAAAAAGCAAGAATGAAAAAAGCAAAGAATTTGTTGAAGACAGGAAACATGACTGTAGAAAAAGTAGCATTGGCAGTTGGATATCAGAATGTAGAGCATTTTAACAGATTATTTAAAAAGGCATATGATATGACGCCTGTGCAGTATCGGAATCGAAAGGAATAAATCAAAAATATGAAAAAAACTGGTTTGAATTTTATTTTCAAACCAGTTTTTTGTATGGAAACTTATTCTTCTGTTAACTTGTTTAATGGTTTTGTCAGTAAGAACATAACAACCGCACAGATGAATGCAACGATTGCAAATGTTACGAATACTGGCATAATACCCATTTTTTCAACGATTTTCTGGAATTGACCGTTGATTAAGTTTGCAAAGAATGTTGCTAAAGTCCAAACACCCATCAATACAGATAAGTATTTCTTTGGAGCATACTTACTTACGAAAGAGTTTCCAAGTGGGGAGAAGCAAATCTCACCGATTGTAAGGAAGATTCCGAATAAGAAGATCCACATTACATTACCTTTTACAGAAGATGGAGCACCAACACCTCTTGTTAACTCTGTCATTACAAGCATAATGTAAGAGATTCCCAAGAATACAAATGCAAGAGTGATTTTGCTGAACATTGACAAGTCACCTTGAGGTCTTTTTGCTAATTTTGCCCACAATTTAGCAGCTGCCAAACTGAGAACGATACATAACAGACCATTCCATGTTGTTGTTAAGTGAGCTGGCGAAAGTTCGAAGAAACCAAGGTCTCTGTTTACATAATCCTGTAAGTAGAATGTAAGAACAACGTCCTGCTGATAGTAAGCCAGCCAGAAAATAATTGAGATGGCAGATACCAAGACGATAGCCCATACGTTTTTCTTCTCTTTTGATGTAAGTGGAGCTGTTGATTTTTCTTTCTTTTCTTTCTTTACTTCACCGATTACATTTCCGTTTGTATCTGTAAGATATTTAAATGGCTTGATACCCTGTCCCTGTAATTTTCCATAGCAAAGTGTAAAGAAAATACCACCGATGATTACAAGAATACCGCTAAGTAAGAATACCTGACGGAAACCTAACATCTGTCCTTGCTTAAATGTGTACATATATAATGTTGCACAGATCATAGATCCAAAGAAAGAACCAATGTTAACGAATGAATACTGGATAGAAAATGCTGAATCCAGTAAATCCTGGTCATCAAACAGACGTCCGATAATAGCAGCAAGGTTTCCCTTGAAGAATGCAGTACCGATAGATACGACTAAAATCATTACCCATACCATAGGTACGCTGTGTGCCTGCCATCCGCAGAAATATCCAAGACCCATGATGATACATCCAAGTGTAACGGCATATCTGGCACCTAAGAAACGGTCGCTTAACCATCCTCCGATAATTGGTGTGATGTATGTAAGTGAAGTAAGCCAAACTGCGATTTCACCAGCCTGTGCTTTAGTTACTCCGATACCGCCTTCTGCTACAGATGCAGCAAGGAATAAGGCTAAAAGCGGTTTTGTACCATAGAACGCAAAACGTTCAAATGTGTAAGTGATACAACAAATGTAAAATCCAATCGGATATTTTGCTTTTTTTGCTGTTCCCATAAATAAAGTCCTCCAAATAAAGTTATTTTAAATTTCTCTCGTGTAGATGCGAAGCCATTCTTCTTCCTCTTTTGTCAGATGAGGAGCGATGATATCATAAACTTGCTTATGATATGCATTCAGCCAGGCTTTTTCATCTTCCCTCAGAAGATCTGGATTGATTGCATCCAAATCAATAGGTACATAGGTGATTGGCTCAAAGTACATGAACTGTCCATACTCAGTCTCTTCACCTTTTCGTACTACTAATTCATTTTCGGTACGGATACCATGAGAACCCTCGATATAAATACCAGGTTCATCTGTAATCACCATGCCGGCTTCCAACGGATGCGCTTCATGTCCGCGAATGCGCCATCTAAAACCGGTAGGTCCTTCGTGGATATTTAGAAGATAACCAACGCCGTGTCCGGTACCGTGATTGTAATCAAGACCTAATTCCCACATTGGCTGACGGGCTAATACATCAAGATTATAACCGCAGCAGCCATACAAAAATTTGGCTCTTGACAGGTTCATCATACTTCTTAAAACTGTTGTGAAATGAAGTTTCAACTCATCATTGATCTCTCCTAAAGCAACAGTTCTTGTAATATCTGTGGAACCTTCATAGTAATTTCCACCAGTGTCTGTTAAGAACAGATTTCCGGCTGTCAACTCACAGTCTGTCTCTGCGGAAGAAGTGTAGTGACACATTGCAGCGTTTGCCTTGAATGCGCAGATTGGCTCAAAACTAGGCCATAAGAAACCTTCCTGTTGGGCGCGCAGATTTTCAAGTTTGTCTGATGCACTCATCTCAGTCATCTTTTCTTTGCCAAGGCTTGTTTTTAACCAATACATGAATTTCGTATGAGCAACGCCATCCTTTACATGTGCTTTTTTGATGTTTTCAATCTCTACATCATTCTTCATTGCTTTATATAAAATAGTAGGATTGGTCTTTTCAACTTTTTTTGTACTATCCGGGATATTATTATACAAAGCATAATTGATTCTTGCAGGGTCAATCAGGACTGTGTTATTAGAATCAAAGTCTTTTACAAAAGTATAAATGTCATTATATGGATGGAAAACAACATTATCCTTTTTAAGTTCTGATTTTACATGTTCATCTAGTCTGCTTTCATCTATAAATAAATGTACTTCATTCATCGTGATTACAGCATAACTTAGAACAAGAGGAGAATACATTACATCGTTTCCTCTGATATTAAGAAGCCATGCAATATCGTCCAATGTAGTTAAAACATGTACGTCAGCACCGTTTTCCTTCATTGCATCTCTCAAGCGAGAGAGTTTGGAAGTTGTGGCTTCACCGGAAAATTTTTCATCCAGTAAAAATACAGGTTCGGCTGCAAGGCTTGGCCGTTCTTCCCAAACGGCATCCACAAGGTCGTAAGAGTATTCAATACGGATATTCTTATAAGAAAATTGTTCTGCGAAATCTTTTCCTTCCTGCATAGCGATGACACGTCCGTCAAATCCTAAAGTCCCATTTTCAGGGAGTACAGAGTCAAGATACTCCGAGACAGTTGGAACTCCCGCGTTACCCATGCGATAGAGTGTTACACCACTCCCGGCAAGCTGAGCTTCCGCCTGAATAAAATAACGTCCGTCTGTCCAAAGACCTGCAGCATCTTTTGTGATTACAGCGGTTCCCGCTGAACCTGTAAAACCAGTGATAAATTCTCTGGATTTAAAATGTTCACCGACATATTCACTTTGGTGATTATCTGCAGATGGCACAACATAAGCATGGATATGTTTTTCTTCCATAAAGGAACGAAGCTTCGCTATTCTGTCTGATACGTTCAATCCGAATACCTCCTTAAAGTAATTTAGTAAATTATTATCCCGTAAGTTGAATTGTAGCATAAACGAAAGACAGGTACAAATGTTTTTTTTAGAAAGTAGGGTATGTGAAAAAAATATCAAATATTATGAAAAAAGAATTGCTATTTCTAAAAATATAAGATATAATTAAAATTGGCAGAAAATTGGTTTAACTTTTAAAAAATATATAAAAATGGAGGACTAGATTTATGAGCAACACAACATCTAAAAACCTCGCAAGTACAAGAATTGCCACTTTACTTGACGAAGGAAGCTTTGTTGAAATCGGTGGCGCAGTTACAGCAAGAACAACCGACTTTAACATGCAGGAGAAAGAGACTCCGGCTGATGGTGTCATCACAGGTTATGGAGTGATTGATGGCAATTTGGTGTACGTATACAGCCAGGATGCTTCTGTTTTAAAAGGAGCGATCGGAGAGATGCACGCAAAGAAGATTGCCAATATTTATGATATGGCAATGAAGATGGGAGCACCGGTTATTGGTCTTGTAGACTGCGCAGGATTAAGACTTCAAGAGGCAACGGATGCATTGAATGGATTTGGCAGCCTTTATATGAAACAGGCTATGGCATCTGGGGTGATTCCACAGATTACAGCAGTTTTTGGAAAATGCGGTGGTGGACTTGCCGTTGCATCTGCGATGACTGATTTTACTTTTATGGAAGGAAATGGGAAATTATTTTTAAATGCTCCAAATGCAATTGCAGGAAATGAGGTTTCAAAATGTGACACTTCATCTGCAAAATTCCAAAGCGAAGAATCCGGTTTGGTTGATGGAGTTGGAACAGAGGAGGAGATCCTTGGACAGATTCGTTCTTTAGTATGCATGCTTCCAACAAACAATGAAGATGATGCGTCTTATGATGAGTGTCTGGATGATTTGAATCGTGTTTGTGAAGGTATTGACAATGCAGTCGAGGATACTTCTATCGTTCTTGCTTTAGTATCTGATGACAATGTATTCTTTGAGACAAAGAAAGAATACGGAAAAGATATGGTGACCGGTTTTATCCGCTTGAATGGAATGACAATCGGAGCCGTTGCAAATCGCGCGAAGATATATGATGAAGAAGGCAACGCCGTGCAGGAATTTGGCGGAACATTGTCTGTACGCGGATGTAAGAAAGCGGCTGATTTTGTGAACTTCTGTGATGCATTCAATATCCCGGTTGTAACCCTTACAAATGTGACAGGATTTGAGGCGAGCAAATGTTCTGAAAAATCGCTTGCAAGAGAAGCGGCAAAATTAACTTATGCATTTGCAAATGCAACAGTACCAAAAGTAAATTTGATTATTGGAAAAGCATATGGAAGTGCTTATGTGACAATGAACAGCAAATCTATCGGGGCTGATATGGTATACGCATGGCCAACAGCAGAGATTGGAATGATGGATTCGACATTGGCAGCAAAAATTATGTATGCGGATTCGGATGCAGAGACAATCAATGCAAAGGCTTCAGAATACAGAGAGATTCAGTCAAGTCCGATATCTGCGGCAAGACGTGGCTATGTAGACACGATCATTGAACCTGCAGATACAAGAAAATATTTGATAGGTGCATTTGAGATGCTGTTCACAAAGAGAGAAGACCACCCGGCAAAAAAACACGGAACGGTTTAGTGAGGTGAGGCAAAGTGAAGAAAAGAATGAGCTTAATAGTATGTGTTTTGGCAGCATCGCTTAGTTTTGCAGGGTGTTCCCAGAAAGCAGACACCGAATATGATGAATCTGCAGCACAACAGATAACAGAGACACTTATCACTAGTTTTTCCCAGATGGGAAAAGAAGGGTTTGAGCAATTTAGATCTCTTTCAGACTACCAGCTGGATTACACGATGATGCAGTCAGGACTTCCAATTGAGGGGGATAATTTCCTGTCTATGCTTGATGCGTGGGAGGGAGCTGAAAAAGAGTGTGGCTCTTATGTAAAACATGGTGAATATGAGTTTGAAGCATCCGATAAAGAACTTTCTGTTTCTACATTGGCAGAATATGAAGACAGAGATGCGACGATTGAATTTAAGTTTGATGAAGACTTGAACTTAGAGTCTATGGATGTTTCAGCAAAATACACGACAGCAGAGATTTTAGAAAAAGCAGGATTGAATACGGTATTAGGTATGGGAACAGTATTTGTTGTCTTGATTTTCCTGGCATTTTTGATTTCGTTGATCAAATATATTCCACCATTTGTGGAGAAATTCACAAAGAAGAGTCCGCAGCCGGTTCAGACAGCGACACCTGTAGTTGCAGAGACGGCAGAAGAAGATACAGAGTATGTAGACGATTTGGAATTAGTGGCAGTGATTACAGCTGCAATTGCAGCACAGACAGGCACATCGACAGATGGTTTTGTAGTGCGCTCTATCAGACGTCGCCCGTCAAATAATTGGAATTAAGTAGAAGAATTTAGGAGGAAAATAAAAATGAAAAGCTATACAATCACAGTAAATGGCAATGTATATGATGTAACAGTAGAAGAGAACGGAGCAGCAACACCGGCAGCGGCAGCAGCACCGAGAAAGGCAGCGCCTGCACCGAAGGCACCGGCGGCAGCACCAAAAGCAGCGGGAGCAGCAGGCGGAATCAAAGTAGAAGCAGGAGCAGCAGGTAAAGTATTTAAAGTAGAGGCAAGTGTTGGACAAAAAGTTTCCAAAGGAGATACAGTAATCATTCTGGAAGCAATGAAGATGGAAATTCCGGTTGTAGCTCCGGAAGATGGAACAGTTGCAAGTATTGATGTGGCAGTAGGTGATGCAGTAGAAGCAGGAGCAGTAATGGCTACATTGAACTAGGGGGTCAAAAAATGGAATACATTACAAGTACATTAGGAAACCTCATGGATCAGACGGCATTTTTTAACCTTACAGTAGGAAATTATGTCATGATTCTGGTAGCATGTGTGTTTCTATATTTGGCAATCGCAAAAGGATTTGAGCCACTTTTATTGGTTCCGATCGCCTTTGGTATGCTGTTAGTTAACATTTATCCGGACATTATGATGTCGATTGAAGAATCTTCAAACGGGGTCGGCGGATTATTACATTATTTCTATTTATTAGATGAGTGGGCAATTTTGCCATCTCTGATCTTTATGGGGGTTGGTGCGATGACGGACTTTGGACCATTGATCGCTAACCCAAAGAGTTTCCTTCTCGGTGCCGCAGCGCAGTTTGGTATCTTTGCGGCATACCTTGGAGCAATGGCAATGGGATTCTCTGACAAAGCGGCAGCAGCAATTTCAATCATCGGTGGAGCAGATGGACCGACATCTATTTTCCTTGCCGGAAAATTGCAGCAGACTGCAATTTTAGGACCGATCGCAGTGGCGGCATACTCTTATATGTCACTCGTTCCTATCATTCAGCCTCCGATCATGAAGCTATTGACAACAGAAAAAGAACGTAAAATCAAAATGGAGCAGTTAAGACCTGTTTCCAAACTGGAAAAGATTCTGTTCCCGATTATTATCACAATCGTTGTTTCTTTGATTCTTCCTACAACAGCTCCGCTTGTTGGTATGCTGATGTTAGGTAACCTGTTCAAAGAATCAGGTGTTGTAAGACAGCTGACAGAGACAGCTTCCAATGCGTTGATGTACATCGTAGTTATCTTACTTGGTACTTCGGTTGGTGCTACAACAAGTGCAGAAGCATTCTTAAACTTGGATACAATCAAAATCGTTGTGTTAGGTCTTGTAGCGTTTGCGTTCGGTACGGCGGCAGGTGTACTGTTCGGTAAATTGATGTGTAAGCTGTCGGGCGGAAAAGTAAACCCTCTGATTGGTTCGGCAGGTGTGTCTGCGGTTCCTATGGCAGCCAGAGTTTCTCAGAAAGTCGGTGCAGAGGCGGATCCTACCAACTTCTTGCTGATGCATGCGATGGGACCTAACGTTGCCGGTGTAATCGGTACTGCGGTAGCAGCCGGAACATTTATGGCAATCTTTGGAGTGAAATAAATATGGAGGACAATAGAATGGAAATCACAAAAAAACCAATTAAAATTACAGAAACTATTTTACGTGATGCTCATCAGTCTCTGATTGCGACAAGAATGACAACAGAGCAGATGCTTCCAATCGTAGATAAAATGGATCAGGTAGGTTACCACTCAGTAGAATGCTGGGGGGGAGCTACATTTGATGCATCACTTCGCTTCTTAAAAGAAGATCCATGGGAGAGACTTCGTAAGTTCCGTGATGGATTTAAAAATACAAAATTACAGATGTTATTCCGTGGACAGAATATCTTAGGATACCGTCCATATGCAGATGACGTAGTAGAATACTTCGTTAAAAAATCTGTAGCAAACGGAATTGATATCATCCGTATTTTTGACTGCTTAAATGATATCCGTAATCTTCAGACTGCTGTAAAAGCTGCAGTAGCAGAAAAGGCAGATGCACAGGTAGCACTTTCTTACACATTGGGAGATGCTTATACATTAGATTACTGGATGGATATTGCAAAGAAAATTGAAGACATGGGTGCGACATCAATCTGTATCAAAGATATGGCTGGACTTTTGGTTCCTTATAAAGCAACCGAATTGATTGAAGCGATGAAAGATGCAACAGATCTTCCAATTCAGCTTCACACACACTATACTTCAGGTGTGGCTTCTATGACATATTTGAAAGCAGTTGAAGCGGGAGTAGATGTAATCGATACAGCAATTTCACCATTTGCAATGGGAACATCTCAGCCGGCTACAGAAGTTATGGTGGAGACATTCAAGGGAACACCGTATGACACAGGACTTGATCAGAATCTGTTGGCAGAGATTGCGGATTACTTCAGACCAATTCGTGATGAAGCCTTGGATTCCGGATTGTTAAATCCAAAGAACCTCGGTGTAAATATCAAGACATTGCTTTATCAGGTACCAGGTGGTATGTTGTCGAACCTGACATCTCAGTTAAAGGAACAAGGTGCAGAAGACAAATTCTACGATGTGCTTGAAGAAGTGCCGAGAGTTCGTAAAGATCTTGGCGAGCCACCACTTGTAACACCGTCTTCACAGATCGTTGGTACACAGGCTGTATTTAACGTATTGATGGGTGAACGTTACAAGATGGCTACAAAAGAGACGAAAGATATCTTGAGCGGAAAATACGGAGCAACTGTAAAACCGTTTAACAAAGAAGTTCAAAAGAAATGTATCGGTGATACAGAAGTGATCACATGCCGTCCGGCAGATTTGATTCCGGATGAATTGGATACATTAAAAGGAGAAATGGCACAGTGGTCACAGCAGGATGAAGACGTATTATCATATGCGTTATTCCCACAGGTTGCAACAGACTTCTTTAAATACAGAGAAGCGCAGCAGACAGGTGTTGATCAAACTGTTGCTGATACAGAAAACGGAAGTTATCCGGTCTAAGATAAAAGACGAAAAAGAGGAACTGCAGATAAAAAGCAGTTCCTCTTTTTGCGTGGATTATTCACCTAAGCAGTTCATGTCGTTGATGCCGCAGGTTGTATCCTCGTCCTCGGCGACACAGTTCATATCATTGATACCGCAAGTCGTATCTTCATCTTCTGACAAGCAGTTCATATCGTTAATGCCGCAAGTTGTATCCTCATCTTCTGTAACACCGTTCAAATTTGTGATACTCAAATTGTCTGCCATAATATATTTCCTCCTTTCGCATGGTCGAACATTTATCTGATTTCATTATAGCAAAGCTTGCTGAAATGACAAGCATAAGAAATCTTCTTTTTACAGATTTTATCGAAAAACTATACAATACGCAAAAATTGTACAAAATAAGTGAAGGATCGAGAAAACAGCTTGAACAGTAGATAAGAAATATCTATAATAAATGTAACAGTATTAAAGAAAGGTGTGTGAAATGATGCGAAGTTTGATTAATGAAGAAGTAAAAGCGTTCAAAGTACAGGCTTATCACAACGGGGCATTTGAAGAAATTACCAGGGAAGATATACTTGGGCATTGGTCTGTATTTTTCTTTTATCCGGCAGATTTTACATTTGTATGTCCTACGGAGCTTGGCGATTTACAAGATTTTTATGAAGCATTTCAAGAGTGTGGCTGTGAGATTTATTCCGTATCCATGGATACACATTTTGTGCATAAGGCATGGGCAGACGCATCGGACACGATTAAAAAAATTGAATATCCGATGTTGGCTGATCCGACAGGAGAGCTTGCAAAATTTTTTGGCGTCAGACTCAAGGAAAAAGGTCAGGCACTGAGAGGAACTTTTATTATAAATCCGGATGGAAAAATCAAAGCATATGAAGTACATGATCTTGGAATTGGAAGAAATGCAGAAGAACTTCTCAGAAAAGTTCAGGCAGCTCAATATGTAGAAGAGCACGGAGAACAGGTGTGCCCTGCAAACTGGAAACCGGGAGAAGAAACTTTAATGCCGAGTTTGGATTTGGTTGGAATGCTGTAAAAGGAGTTTTTATGGATCAGATGAAAAAAATTTCGGGACAGAGTAGATTGGTATCAGAAGAATTAAAACAACAGATTGCTCCTTTGTTTCAAAAGATGAGACGAACTGTCGTTTTGCATGCAGTTTTAGACTTCGAAGATGAAAAGAGTCTGGAACTTGGTTCCTTTTTAAAAGCAATTGCCTCTGTGAATGAACAAGTACAGGTGCATTTTTGGGGAAAGAATGAGAATGAAGTTATTTTCCAAGAACTTCATGGAGAACATTTGCCGGTTGTTGGAATTTATGATGAATCGGGAGTATATTCGGGAGCGTGTTTTCATGGAGTGCCGGGAGGAAAAGAGATCAATTCTTTTTTGGCGTCAATTTGTAATGCAGGAGGTGACGGACAGAAACTAGAACGAAAAACAAAAAAAGAAATTGAGAAAATTGATTTTTCGGTTGCAATCAAAATTTTTGTATCCTTATCCTGCCATCACTGCCCACATGTAGTGGCTGCATGCCAAAAGATTGCGATGGAAAGCGACTATGTCACAGCGGACATGTATGATGCAAAATTGTATTCGGATCTCATTGAAAAGTATAAGATTGGGCGTGTTCCAATGACCGTTATCAATGATGAAATTGTCGTGATGGGGCAGAAAACAATTGATGAAATTGTGAAAAGTTTGACAACTATGTAAAGTGTATAAAACTGATAGCTAAATATTATGAGTTTTCTACAAAATTAGTTGTTTTGTGGGAAAAGAGATTGAAATGAGAATTTTTGTGTGATATGATTTTACTAACTTAAGAACGACCATGAGAGAAGAGCGAGGTAAAAAACAACAGAAATGTTGTAGTTTGTCTTGCTCTTTTTTATAGTCAAAGGAGGTAAGTATGTCAAAAACAAAATGGAAGCTTGCAGAGGCATTAAAGAAACTGATGAAAGAGAAAAGCCTTCATAAAATTACGATTCAAGATATTGTGGAAGAAAGTGGACTGACAAGACAGTCGTTCTATTATCATTTTCATGATATTTGTGAAATTATTGAATGGATTTGTAAAAACACTCTTTTAGAAAAGTGTGATATGGAAGAAAAAACGCCGGATTGTTGGATCTATACACTTTTTGAAAATGCACATGCAGACAGAAATTTTTACAGGAAAGTGATTCAGGAATTTGGTCGGGAATTGTTGGAAAAAGCAGTTATAACTGATGTGGAAGAGCGCATGAAAAGAATGCTCTCTGTTTATAAAATAGAAGAAAATGAAGTGCTCACTTTTCTGACGACATCTCTTTTGAATTATGTGATCATAGTAGCGGAAACGTATGATGATAAGATTGGTCATGAGCAGATCGAACATATTCTTCTGTTTTTGAAAAATGGGATGCAGGAATATTGTCACAATCAGAATAATGTGCAATGTGCATAAAAATAAATTTTTAACAATATAAAACTATACAAAATATATAAAATGTATAATGACAAAAAATAAAAAAGGTGGTAATATGATTACAATAAGTAATGTGAAAAATGCTAAAAAGAAAAAGGAGGATGTATTCACATGGCAAAATATGTAATGGCACTAGATGCAGGAACAACGAGCAACAGATGTATTTTATTTAATGAAAAAGGCGAGATGTGCAGCGTGGCACAACGGGAATTCACGCAGTATTTTCCACAACCTGGATGGGTGGAACATGATGCAGATGAGATTTGGGCAAGCCAGCTTGGCGTAGCTGTGGAAGCAATGAATATGATCGGGGCAACCGCAGAGGAGATCGCAGCAATTGGTATCACAAATCAGAGAGAGACAGCGATTGTGTGGGATAAGAACACAGGGGAACCGGTATATCACGCAATAGTATGGCAGTGTAGAAGAACTTCTGAATATTGCGACTCTTTGAAGGAGAAAGGGCTGACAGAAAAATTCAGAGAAAAGACAGGACTTGTCATCGATGCTTATTTTTCAGCGACAAAGGTAAAATGGATCTTAGATAATGTACCGGGAGCAAGAGAACGGGCGGAAAAAGGAGAGTTATTGTTCGGTACAGTTGAGACATGGCTGATTTGGAAATTGACGAAAGGCGCTGTGCACGTAACAGATTATTCAAATGCGTCACGCACAATGCTCTTTAATATCAACACACTTGAATGGGATGATGAGATTTTAGCAGAATTGGATATTCCAAAATCAATGCTTCCGGAAGCTAAACCTTCAAGTTGTATTTATGGAGAAGCAGATCCATCATTTTTAGGAGGACCAATTCCAATTGCGGGTGCTGCGGGCGACCAGCAGGCTGCTTTGTTCGGACAGACATGTTTTACTGCGGGAGAAGCAAAAAATACATATGGTACGGGATGTTTCTTATTGATGAACACAGGCGAGAAACCTGTTTTTTCAAAGAATGGTCTTGTAACAACAATTGCATGGGGATTAGACGGAAAAGTTAACTATGCGTTGGAAGGTTCCATTTTTGTGGCAGGTGCGGCTGTACAATGGCTTCGTGATGAGATGCGAATCATCGATTCTTCACCGGACTCTGAATATATGGCGAAAAAAGTAAAAGACACAAATGGATGTTACGTAGTACCGGCATTTACTGGTTTGGGAGCTCCGCACTGGGATCAATATGCAAGAGGAACTATTGTAGGAATTACACGTGGTGTTAATAAGTATCATATTATCCGTGCTACTTTGGAATCATTGGCATATCAGGTAAATGATGTTTTAGATGCGATGAAAGCAGATTCGGGAATTTCACTTGCAGCGTTAAAAGTAGATGGAGGAGCAAGCGCAAATGATTTCTTGATGCAGACACAGGCTGATATTATTGATGCGCCGGTTAATCGTCCGCAATGTGTAGAGACAACTGCTATGGGAGCTGCTTATCTTGCAGGTTTGGCAGTTGGATATTGGGCAAACAAAGAGGATGTAATAAAGAACTGGGCGATTGATAAGACGTTCAAACCATCTATTACGGAAGAAGACCGTATGGCTAGAATCAAAGGCTGGAATAAGGCTGTAAAATATGCTTACGGATGGGCAAAAGAAGATTAAGGATTGTGAAAAGTGAAAGGGGGATCTTTATATGTTACCATATATAGCTGAATTTTTAGGAACAATGATGCTGATCTTACTTGGAGATGGTGTTGTAGCCAATGTAACATTGAATAAATCCGGAATGAAAGGTGCGGGTTCGATTCAGATCACATTTGCCTGGGGTCTTGCAGTTATGATACCAGCTTATATTTTTGGAGCGGCTTCCGGTGCATCTTTTAATCCGGCGCTCACGCTGGCACTGGCGATTGATGGAAGCTTTGACTGGGCATTGGTACCAGGATATATTATTGCTCAGTTTGCAGGTGCGTTTGTAGGCGCCTGTCTGGTATATATTTTATTCAAAGAACAGTTCGATGCGACACCGGAACCTGCTGCAAAATTAGGAGCATTTTCTACAAGTCCATCAGTTCCGAATCTTCCACTAAATATTTTGAGCGAAGCAATCGGAACATTCGTATTAGTGTTTGCTATCAAAGGAATCGCAAACGTGGATGGAATTGCAGGTGGATTGGATAAATTCTTAGTATTTGGAATTATTGTATCAGTTGGTATGTCACTAGGTGGGCTTACAGGATATGCCATCAATCCGGCACGTGATATCGGACCTCGTTTGGCACACGCTATACTGCCGATTAAAGGAAAAGGATCTTCTAATTGGGGATATGCAATTGTTCCATTGGTAGGACCGATTATCGGTGCGATTGTGGCAGTGCTTTTGTATGGAGCAATTCCATGGTAAAGATAAGAAAAATTGAATACCGCAAACGATAGGAGAAAAGAGTCAGGCGTTTTAGAATCGGGTAGTGCCCGGGTCTTTGCCTGACTCTGTCTTATTTTAAGTAAATTATAATTAAAAAGGAGATAGAAAAATGTATGATGTTATGATTGTAGGTGCAGGTGTTGTAGGCTGCGCAATTGCAAGAGAATTATCAAAGTATCAGGTGAATGCCTGTGTGATTGAAAAGGATGAAGATGTATGTAACGGAACATCGAAGGCGAACAGTGCGATTGCGCATGCCGGATTTGATGCAAAGCCGGGAACACTGAAGGCGAAGCTGAATGTGGAAGGAAATCTAATGATGGAACAATTGTCAAAAGAATTAGATTTTCCGTTTAAACAAACAGGAGCGTTTGTTGTCTGCGTGCGTGAGGAGGATAAACCAAAGTTACAGGAACTGCTTGACAAGGGTGTCAAAAATGGCGTGAAAGGGCTTCGTATCCTAAATAAAGAAGAAGCGCATGAGATGGAACCAAATCTTACAGATCAGGTTGTTGCTGCACTCTATGCACCGACATCCGGAATTGTATGTCCGTTTAATATGACGATCGCCTTTGCGGAAAATGCAGTTGAAAATGGCGTGGAATTTAAACTGAACACAAGTGTAGAGAACATTAGTAAGACGGAGAACGGTTATCTTGTCGAGACGTCGAAAGGAACATTTGAGACAAAAGCGGTTGTGAATGCTGCTGGTGTCTATGCTGATGAAATTCATAATATGGTATCCGAAGATAAGCTGAAAATCGTGGCAAGACGAGGGGATTACTGCCTGTTAGATAAGACGGCGGGAAATCATGTAAGCAGGACAATTTTTCCATTGCCAAATGAATTGGGAAAGGGAGTATTGGTATCTCCGACAGTACATGGTAATCTGATTGTAGGACCGACAGCTATGGATGTAGAAGACAAAGAAGCAAACAATGTGAGACAGGAAGGAATTGATTTCCTGATGGAAAAAGCAGGAGAATCTGTTGCAAATCTTCCGATGCGCCAGGTGATCACTTCTTTTGCAGGATTGAGAGCTCGCGAGAGTAAAGGAGACTTTACAATCGGAGAGGCAAGGGATGCGAAAAACTTCTTTGATGCAGCAGGAATTGAATCACCGGGACTTACAAGTGCTCCTGCAATTGGAGTGATGGTTGCAACTATGGTGAAAGATGCACTGCAGCTTCCGGTAAATGAAAAATTCGTGGCACAGAGAAAAGGTGTCTTGAATCCGCAGACACTTTCGAAGGAAGAACGGGCGGCATTGATTAAAGAAAATCCAACATACGGAAACATTATCTGCAGATGTGAAACGGTGACAGAAGGAGAAATTATTGACGCAATTCAGCGTCCTTTGGGAGCACGTTCATTAGATGGTGTGAAACGTCGGACAAGAGCAGGAATGGGACGTTGCCAGTCGGGCTTTTGCTCACCGAAAACGATGGAAATTCTTTCGCGCGAACTTGGAATTGATATGGCGGAAGTGACAAAATCAGGCGGCGAATCAAAAATTATCGTAGGAATCAATAAAGATCATCTGTAGAAAGAGGAGGCATATACATGAAATCATATGATATTGTGATTGTAGGAGGAGGACCGGCAGGACTTGCTGCTGCGGCTTCTGCAAAGGAACACGGAATTGACAGCATCTTAATTTTAGAAAGAGACAAGGAACTTGGTGGTATTTTAAATCAGTGTATTCATAACGGATTTGGACTTCATACATTTAAAGAAGAGTTAACAGGACCTGAGTATGCAGGAAGATTCATAGAAAAAGTGGAAGAACTTGGAATTACATATGAACTTAATACGATGGTGATGGATATTTCAAAAGATAAGGTTGTCACAGCGATGAACCGAGAGGAAGGGCTGTTTGAGATTCAGGCAAAAGCAATTATTTTGGCAATGGGATGCCGCGAACGTCCTCGAGGTGCGCTAAATATTCCGGGGTATCGTCCGGCTGGAATTTTTTCTGCAGGAACGGCGCAAAGACTAGTTAATATGGAAGGATATTTGCCGGGAAGAGAAGTTGTGATATTGGGCTCCGGCGATATTGGACTTATTATGGCAAGAAGAATGACGCTGGAAGGGGCTCATGTGAAAGTGGTTGCAGAGTTAATGCCATATTCCGGCGGGCTGAAAAGAAATATTGTGCAATGTCTGGATGATTATGGAATTCCTTTGAAATTAAGCCATACGGTTATTGATATTGACGGAAAAGAGAGAGTCAAAGGTGTCACACTTGCTCAGGTAGATGAAAAAGGCAAACCGATCAAAGGGACAGAAGAATATATTCCATGTGATACATTGTTGCTGTCAGTTGGACTTATCCCGGAAAATGAACTTTCAAGAGGACTTGATATCGATATGGAACGAGTGACTTCCGGACCGGTAGTAAACGAGAGCCTTGAGACAAGTATGGAAGGTGTTTTTGCATGCGGAAATGTACTTCATGTACATGATCTTGTCGATTTCGTGTCAGAAGAGGCTGCTATGGCAGGGAAAAACGCAGTGAAATACATCAAGGGCGAGCTGGCAGCCGCTGACAAGAAAATTGATCTTGTACCGGAAGATGGTGTTCGATATACAGTTCCGAAATATATCCGTCCGGAAAATATGGATGAGAAACTGACGGTTCGTTTTCGTGTCGGAGGCGTGTTCAAAAATTGTTATATCAGTACATATTTTGATGGGGAACGTATTATGAGAAGAAAACGTCCGGTTGTAGCGCCTGGTGAAATGGAAGAGATCAAACTTACAAAAGAGCAGTTGAGCCAATATCCGGATCTGAAGAAAATAACCATAAAGGTTGAAAAGGAGTAGTGATAAGGATGGAAAAAAGAGAATTGATTTGTATCGGATGTCCTTTGGGATGTATGATTTCGGTGGAATTGGAAGGAAAAGAAGTAAAAAATGTGACAGGAAATACTTGCCCAAGAGGAAAGGTGTATGCGGAGAAAGAAGTAACGAATCCTATGCGGATTGTGACAAGCAGTGTGCGGGTAAGCGGAGGGGATAAAGTGTCGGTCTCCGTAAAAACAAAAAGCGATATTCCAAAGGGGAAAATTTTTGATGTGGTGCGGGACTTGAAAGATGTTGTGGCGAAAGCACCGATAAAAATCGGAGACATATTAGTGAAAGATGTAGCTGAAACAGGGGTAGACATTGTTGCAACTGCAAATGTGAATCAGAAATAGAAATAAAGTCAGGGACGGAGTTTTTGCTTCGTCCCTGATTACGTCTTGAATAAAAAATATAAGTCGTGTATAATGAATTCGCATATTGATAGTAAGATACCGGAGGCAAATTGTGAATAATAAAAACGCAAATGAATTGTTAAATAAAATAGATAAAAATTATGAACAGATGAGTAAAGGACAAAAACTGCTGGCAGATTATATTTTGAAAAATTATGACAAAGCAGTATTTCTTACCGCAGCAAAACTTGGGAAAGTGGTGGGGGTCAGTGAGTCTACTGTTGTCAGATTTGCAACGCAGTTGGGGTATCAAGGGTATCCGGGATTTCAGAAAGCACTAGAAGAGCTTGTGCGGAATAAATTAAATTCGATTCAGCGCATGGAAGTGACGTATGGTCGGATCAGTCAGTCGGAAATTTTGGCATCGGTTCTTCAGTCGGATATTGAAAAAATCAAGCTTACACTTGCCAATATGGATCAGAATGCATTTGAGCTTGCCGTGGACACTATTTTGAATGCAAAACGTATATATGTGGTGGGAATTCGAAGTTGTGCACCGCTGGCTAATTTTCTGAGTTTTTATCTGAATTTGATTTTCGATAATGTGACATCGGTTCACACAAACAGCTCAAGCGAGATTTTTGAACAGCTTATACGGATCGGGGCGGAGGATGTGATTATCGGCATCAGTTTTCCGCGATATTCAATGCGTACGTTGAAGGCGCTGGAATTTGCGAGCAACCGGAAAGCAAAGGTGATCACACTGACAGACAGTGTACATTCTCCAATGACATTATATTCATCCTGCAATCTGATTGCGAGAAGCGATATGGCATCTATTGTAGATTCGCTGGTTGCTCCGTTAAGTGTTGTGAACGCACTTGTGGTGGCATTATGCATGAAAAAACAGAAAGACGTCATTGCCACCCTTGAGACACTGGAACAAATCTGGGATGAATATCAGGTATACAGCAGCGATGAATTGAATCAGGTAGACGATTCGGTGTCGCTTAATTTTAAAGAAAATGAGGAAACGTAGATGAGTAAAGTACTTGTGATAGGAGGCGGTGCGGCAGGAATGTTTGCCGCAATTTTTGCCGCTTATAATGGAAATGAAGTTCATATTTTTGAAAAGAACGAAAAACTTGGAAAGAAGCTGTTTATCACAGGAAAAGGGCGCTGTAATATTACAAATGCAAGTGATATGGATACTTTGTTTGCCTCTGTGGTGACAAACCCTAAATTTTTATACAGTAGTTTTTACGGTTATGACAATCAGAATGTGATTGAATTTTTTGAAAGAATCGGTGTGAGAACAAAGGTTGAGCGTGGGAATAGAGTGTTTCCGGTGTCAGATCACTCGTCGGATGTCATCGGCGCATTGACAAAAGAATTACATCAGCTTGGCGTTTCGATTCATCTGCATACAGAAGTGAAAAGGGTTGTCGGCGAGGGCCGATTTGAATACTTGGAAACGAAGGATGGGAAAAAGATTACGGGAGACGCATGTATTGTTGCGACAGGTGGATTTTCTTATCAGACGACCGGATCGACGGGAGACGGATATCGTTTTGCAGAAGAAACAGGACATCAAGTTACTGATATTATGCCGGCGCTTGTCCCGTTGGAGCTTAAAGAAACCTACGTAAAAGAACTTCAGGGGTTGTCGCTTCGGAATGTGACTGCAGCGATATATGATGGAAAGAAAAAGTTGTATGAAGATTTTGGTGAGATGCTGTTTACGCATTATGGAGTGAGCGGACCTTTGATGCTCAGCGCGAGCAGTTATATCGGAAAACAGTTGAAAAGAAGTGAACTGAAATTGGTTATTGATTTGAAGCCGGCATTGTCTTTTGAACAGCTGGACCAAAGAGTGCTCAGAGACTTTGAAGAGAATAAGAATAAGCAGTTTAAAAATGCTGTTACCAAGCTGTTTCCGGGAAAACTGCTCCCGGTGATGCTTAAGTTAAGCGGTATTGATGTTGAAAAAAAGGTGAATCTGATCTCGAAAGAAGAGCGTCACCAATTTGTGCATTTGATGAAAAATTTTACGTGGACTATCACAAGGCTGAGAGATTTCAACGAAGCGATCATCACAAAGGGCGGAGTGAAGGTGAAAGAGATCAATCCTTCTACAATGGAGTCAAAACTGGTGAGCGGACTTTATTTTGTGGGGGAAGTATTGGATCTGGATGCGCTGACAGGTGGATTTAATTTACAGATTGCATGGTCGACAGCGTATGCAGCGGGAAGCAGCATTTTTTAAAGCAGGAGGAGAAAGAATGGGATATAATATAGCAATTGACGGACCAGCTGGTGCGGGAAAAAGTACAATAGCAAAAAGAGTGGCGAAAGAGTTGGGATATGTATATGTAGATACCGGGGCAATGTACCGGGCGCTTGCAATCTATTTTCTCAATCAGGGGCTTGGCACAGATGACACAGAAAAGATTGCGGAAGCATGCAAGCATGCGGAAGTGACTCTGCAGTATGAGAACGGCGTACAGCAGGTGTATTTGAATGGTGAGAATGTGACTGGTTTTCTGCGGGAAGAAGCTGTCGGAAATATGGCTTCCGTCACATCGGCAATTCCGGAAGTACGGGCACAACTTTTAGAATTACAAAGAGAGATGGCAAGAACAAAAGATGTTGTCATGGACGGAAGGGATATCGGTACAAATGTGCTGCCGAATGCAGAGGTCAAAGTATACTTGACTGCAAGCGTGCAGACAAGGGCGAACAGAAGATATCTGGAGCTGTCAGACAAAGGACAGGAGTGTAGCCTTGAAGATATTGCTCGTGATATCGAAGAACGAGATACAAGAGATATGAACCGCGAAACTGCTCCATTGAGACAGGCGGAAGATGCTGTGTTGATCGACAGTTCCGATATGAGTATTGATGAAGTGGTAGAAGCAATCAAAAATCTTTGCAAATAGAGGTGTTTATGACAAGGCAAGACGGAAAGAGGATGCTGCTTTTTATCCTGCTCATTTTCTGGATGGGACTGATTTTCTTTTTTTCAGCGAAACCAGCGGTACAGTCTGCAAAGATGAGCACCTCGGTAGGAAAAATGATCGGGAGAGTGGTGGTACCGGAATTTGAAGAGTGGAGCGACACGAAACAAGATGCATTTGCAAAGAAGATCGATTTTGCAGTGAGAAAAAGTGCCCATGCATGTGAATATGTAGCGCTTAGTGTATTGTTTTTTGTGAACTATAAAAAGAAGAGCAGAAAGATAAAACAGATAGTGGGAATGAGTGCGCTAAGTACTGCTCTGTATGCAGTGACAGATGAGATTCATCAGTTATTTGTGCCGGGAAGGAGCGGGCAGATTACAGATGTGATCTTAGACAGCTGCGGTGGATTGATCGGAGCGGTTCTGTCGGCAATCATATTATACCTGATAAGAAAGAGGAAAAAAGATGGAAGTTAGACTTGCAAAAACAGCAGGATTTTGTTTTGGGGTAAAAAGAGCTGTGGAGACGGTGTATGAACAGGCTCAAAAACGAAGCGATGTGAAGATATATACTTATGGTCCGATCATCCACAATGAAGAGGTCGTCAAAGATATGCGAAGCAAGGGTGTTGAGGTGATTTATACACAGGAGGAACTGATGCAGCTGCAAAGTGGTGTGGTGATCATTCGCTCTCATGGTGTCGCGAAAGAAATTTATAAAATTTTAGAGGAACGGGGGCTGAGCTGTGTAGATGCAACCTGTCCGTTTGTAAAAAAGATTCACCGTATTGTTGAAAAAGAGAGTATGGAAGGAAAGCATATTGTAATCATAGGTGATGAGTCACATCCGGAGGTGCAGGGAATCAAAGGATGGGCAGAAAATGACGTCACAGTGATTAAAACAGTGGAAGATGCACAAAAATTTCATGTTTCCTCTGATGTAAAAGTGTGTGTTGTATCTCAGACGACATTTAATTACAATAAATTCAAATATTTAGTTGAAATTATTTCTAAAAAGAGTTATGATATAAGTGTTTTAAATACAATTTGCAGTGCAACGAAGGAAAGGCAGGAAGAAGCTGATCAGATTGCAAGAAAAGTGGATGCTATGATCGTAATTGGAGATAAACATAGTTCCAACACGCAAAAGCTATTTGAAATATGTGATAAAGCATGTAACAATACGTACTATATACAGACACTTGACGATTTGAATATGAATCAATTAAAGTCGGTAAAAACGGTAGGTATTACAGCTGGGGCATCAACGCCCAAGAATATAATTGAGGAGGTTCAAAATAATGTCAGAATTAACTTTTGAACAAATGTTAGAAGAGTCTTTTAAAACAATACGTAATGGAGAGGTTGTAGATGGAACTGTCATTGATGTGAAACCAGATGAGATCATCTTGAATATAGGCTACAAAGCAGACGGTATCATTACTCGCAGTGAGTATACAAACGAACCAAATGTTGATTTGACTACAATTGTATCTGTAGGTGATACAATGACAGCAAAAGTATTGAAAGTAAATGACGGCGAAGGACAAGTGTTGTTAACATATAAGAGATTAGCAGCAGAAAAAGGAAATGAAAGATTAAAAGAAGCTTTTGAGAACAAAGAAGTATTGAAAGCGACAGTAGCTCAGATTCTTGGAGGAGGATTAAGTGTTGTTGTTGATGAAGCAAGAGTATTTATCCCTGCAAGTTTAGTGTCTGACACTTACGAAAAAGATCTTAGCAAATATCAAGGTCAGGAGATTGAATTTGTTATCAGCGAATTCAATCCAAGAAGAAACCGTGTGATCGGTGACAGAAGACAACTTTTAGTAGCTGAAAAAGCAGAATTACAGAAAGAATTATTTGCAAAATTAAAAGTCGGAGATGTTGTGGAAGGTACAGTGAAGAATGTTACAGATTTTGGTGCATTCATCGACCTTGGCGGAGTAGATGGATTACTTCACATTTCTGAAATGTCATGGGGAAGAGTAGAGAACCCGAAAAAAGTATTCCAGGTTGGAGATACTGTAAAAGTTCTTGTGAAAGATATTAACGATACAAAAGTTGCATTGAGCTTAAAATTCCCAGAGACAAATCCATGGGCAAATGCTGCCACAGATTTTGCAGTAGGAAAAGAAGTGACAGGAAAAGTTGCAAGAATGACAGATTTCGGTGCATTTGTAGAATTGGCTCCAGGTGTAGATGCATTATTACATGTATCTCAGATTTCGAGAGCGCATGTTGAAAAACCTTCAGATGCATTGTCAGTAGGTCAGGAAATTACAGCAAAAGTAGTTGATTTGAACGAAGCAGAGAAAAAGATCAGCTTGAGCATGAAAGCACTTGAGCCTGAGACAGTTGAAGCAGAAGAAGAGACAGCAGAATAAGGATATCAGTAAATGAATAATGTATAAATAGAGACTACTTGTAGTCTCTATTTATTTGCATGTGTTTATGTGAAAAAAATGTCAAAAAATGAAAGGAAGGAATGTGCGAATGGGATTACTAACATTCAAAGGCGGTATCCATCCGAATGATGGGAAAAGTCTTGCAAAAGACAAGGCGATTGTTACAGTGATGCCGAAGGGAGATTTGATTTATCCGCTTTCCCAGCATATTGGTGCACCGGCAAGTCCGATTGTGTCAGTAGGAGACCATGTGCTGAAGGGACAAAAAATTGCGGAAGCAGGGGGCTTTGTTTCTGCTCCGATACATGCTTCGGTATCGGGAACAGTGAAAGCAATTGAGCTACATTTTAATCCAACAGGTTCAAAAGTGAACTGTATTGTTGTAGAAAATGACGGAGAGTATCAAGAAGTAGAATATACTCCGTCGAAACCACTTGATGAGCTTACAAAAGAAGAAATTTTAAATTTGATCGGCGAAGCCGGAATTGTTGGTATGGGTGGTGCAGGTTTCCCGACAAAAGTAAAACTTTCTCCAAAAGAACCTGAAAAAATTGAATATGTGATAGCAAACTGTGCCGAGTGTGAGCCGTATATCACTGCAGATTATCGAAGAATGCTTGAGAATCCGGAAGAACTTGTCAGTGGAATGAAGGTAGTATTAAAGCTGTTTGACAATGCAAAAGGAATCTTTGGAGTGGAAGATAATAAACCAGATTGTATTGCAAAATTAAAGGAACTTACAAAAGATGAGCCTCGTATGGAAGTCCTTGCGCTGAAAACAAAGTATCCACAAGGTGCAGAACGTCAGCTTATTTTTGCAACAACAGGAAGAGCCATTAATTCCAGTATGCTTCCGGCAGACGCAGGATGTGTAGTAGACAATGTTGAGACATTGATTGGAATTCACTATGCAGTGATAGATGAAAGACCGGTTATGGAACGTATCGTAACGGTCAGCGGAGATGGCGTTAAAGCTCCTGGCAACTTTAAAGTGCTGTTTGGAACAAATCAAAGAGAACTTGTAGAGGCTGCGGGAGGATTTTTGGGTGAGCCGGAAAAAGTGATTTCGGGGGGACCAATGATGGGATTTGCCATGTTTACGCTGGATACTCCGATCACCAAGACTTCATCCTCTATTCTTTGTCTGACAAAAGATGAAGTTGCTGCAAATGAGCCGAGCGCATGTATTAATTGCGGACGTTGTGTAGAAGTCTGCCCGAGCCGTATTATACCGTCAAGACTGGCTGATTTTGCAGAACATCATAATGAAGAGGCATTTACGAAATGGGAAGGACTTGAATGTGTAGAATGTGGTTCATGTAGTTATGTCTGTCCGGCAAAGCGTCAGTTGAAGCAGGCAATTGGTTCCATGAGAAAAATTGCACTCGCAAACAGAAGAAAAAAATAAGAAAAATAAAGGAAGAGGTGAACTAAGGTGAGTGAACAGTTTAATATATCGTCTTCACCACATATACGTTCCAAGGTTACTACGAGCAATATTATGATGTTGGTAACAATTGCCTTGTTGCCGACAACTATATTCGGTGTATATAACTTTGGATTATCAGCGCTAGGTGTAGTGTTAATAACAACAGGAACAGCGGTGCTGACAGAATATCTTTATCAAAAATTAATGCATAAAAAGGTGACTATCCAGGATTTTAGTGCGGTAGTGACAGGACTTCTGCTGGCACTGAACTTGCCGCCGACAGCACCTTGGTGGATGTGCGTACTCGGAAGCGTGTTTGCTATTTTAGTTGTAAAGCAACTGTTTGGCGGATTGGGACAGAATTTTATGAACCCGGCGCTTGGCGCGAGATGCTTCCTGCTGATTTCGTTTACAGGAAGAATGACAACATTTGTATATGACGGTGTATCCGGTGCGACTCCGCTTGCACAGTTAAAAGCAGGCGAAAGTGTAAACACATTTGATATGCTGATTGGAAATACTGCAGGTACGATTGGTGAGACATCTGTAATTGCGATTATGATCGGGGCTATTTTCCTTCTTTTAATGGGGGTGATTGACCTTAGAATTCCAGGTACATATATTGTGACATTTGTTATTTTTATTATCTTGTTTGGCGGACATGGACTAGACCCACAGTATATCACGGCACATCTTTGCGGTGGAGGTCTGATGCTTGGAGCCTGGTTCATGGCAACGGATTATGTGACGTCGCCGATTACAAAAAAGGGACAGATTGTATATGGTGTCTGTCTTGGATTGCTAACTGGTTTGTTCCGTTTATTTGGCGGTTCGGCAGAAGGTGTGTCTTATGCGATCATCTTTAGTAACCTTTTAGTACCATTGATCGAGAAGGTTACTCTTCCAAAACCGTTTGGTAAAGGAGGAGAAAAATAATGAATAAAATTATTAAAAACACATTGATTCTTACTGCGATAACGTTGATTTCCGGTTTGTTGCTGGGAATGGTCTATGAGATTACAAAAGATCCAATCGCGGCATCTCAGGAGAAAGCAAGACAAGAAGCGTACAAAGCAGTTTTAAAAGAAGCGGATAGCTTTGCAGACTACGCTGATTTTGATGAGAAAGAAGCGGCAAAAGCAGTGAAAGATATTTCAGGATGTACGGTAAATGGAGTTGCAGAAGCAAAAGATAAGTCGGGTGAGACAATCGGCTATGTCGTGACGACGACATCCAGTGAAGGATATGGTGGAGATATTCAGATTTCGGTCGGAATCGGAAATGACGGAGTTGTGGAAGGCGTGGAAATTTTAAGTATCAGCGAGACAGCGGGACTTGGAATGAAAGCGACTGAGGCGAAATTCCGTGATCAGTATGTCGGAAAAACTGTGGAAGCTTTCACAGTTACAAAAACAGGTGCAAGCTCAGACGAAGAAATCGATGCGCTCAGCGGAGCTACAATCACTTCAAATGCGGTGACAAACGCAGTAAATGCAGGACTTGCATATTTTAATCATGTAATAGGAGGTAGTGCAAATGAATAAATGTGTGGAAAGACTTTACAATGGTCTGGTAAAAGAAAATCCTACCTTCGTTTTGATGTTGGGAATGTGTCCTACATTGGCTGTTACAACATCTGCAATCAATGGTGTGGGAATGGGTCTGACGACAACGGTCGTTTTGGTGATGTCAAATATGCTCATTTCTATGCTTCGTAAAATTATTCCGGATTCGGTTAGAATGCCGGCATTTATCGTTGTCGTTGCATCTTTTGTTACAATTGTACAGTTTCTTTTGGAAGGGTTCATTCCGAGTCTTTATGACTCACTTGGACTTTATATTCCATTGATTGTCGTAAACTGTATCATCTTAGGACGTGCAGAAAGCTATGCCTCTAAGAATCCGGTTCTTCCATCTATCTTTGATGGAATCGGTATGGGACTTGGATTTACGATTGGACTGACGAGTATCGGAATTGTCCGTGAAGTAATCGGGGCAGGACAGATTTTTGGGAAACAGATTATGCCGTCTTCCTATGAACCTGTGACTATTTTTATTTTGGCTCCTGGGGCATTTTTTGTTCTGGCAGGGCTTGTTGCAATTCAAAATAAAGTGAAGAGAAATGCAGCAAACAAAGGAAAAGAAACAGTGAAAACCGGATGTGGTGAAGGCTGTGCTTCATGTGGAAACAGTTCATGTGGAGGCAGAATATTTCCAACAGGAAATGAAGAATAGGAGGAGTACAGGAAATGAAAGAATTACTTATTATAGCAATTGGTTCCGCATTTGTGAATAATGTTGTACTTAGCCAATTCTTAGGAATCTGCCCATTCCTTGGTGTATCGAAGAAAGTAGAGACAGCAAGTGGTATGGGGGGCGCGGTTATTTTCGTTATTACGATCGCATCATTTTTTACAAGCTTGATTTATAAATTTATTTTAGTGCCAACACATTTTGAATATTTACAGACCATTGTATTTATTCTTGTAATTGCAGCTTTGGTACAGTTTGTGGAGATGTTCTTGAAAAAATCAATGCCTTCTCTTTACAAAGCGCTTGGTGTATATCTTCCGCTGATCACGACAAACTGTGCAGTGCTTGGTGTTGCCCTGACCAACGTTCAAAAATCTTACAGTATTTTGGAAGGTGTTGTGAATGGATTTGCAATTGCTGTTGGGTTTACGGTATCTATTGTAATTATGGCAGGTATTCGTGAAAAAACGGAAAACAATGATGTTTCCCCATCATTTCAGGGGACGCCGATTGTTCTTGTTACAGCAGGACTGATGGCGATTGCGTTTTTCGGATTTTCAGGACTGATTTAAGGAGGACGAAAAGATGAGTGTAACAGGGATTATAATAGCTGCAGTCATTGTGGGCGGTACTGGCTTGTTCATCGGCGCCTTCTTAGGAATTGCAGGCAAAAAATTTGCAGTTGAGGTAGATGAAAGAGAAGAGGCAATCACAGGCGTACTTCCTGGAAACAACTGTGGTGGATGTGGATATGCAGGCTGTTCAGGACTTGCCGCTGCAATCGTTGCAGGGGAAGCAGAAATTGGAGGATGTCCGGTCGGCGGTGCTCCGGTTGCGGCAAAGATTGGTGAAATTATGGGACAGGAAGCAGGAGAACAGGTACGTATGACTGCATTTGTAAAATGTGCAGGTACTTGTGATAAGGCAAATCAGGATTATGAATATTATGGAATTGAAGATTGTAAAATGATGGATTTCATACAAAATGGAGGTCCGAAGTCTTGTAATTATGGCTGCCTTGGGTTTGGAAGCTGTGTAAAGGCATGTCCATTTGATGCGATTCACATTGTTGACGGCGTTGCGGTCGTAGATAAAGACGCTTGTAAGGCATGTGGAAAATGTGTTGCAGCCTGTCCGAAACATTTGGTTGAGTTAGTACCATATGAACAGAAGCATTTAGTGCAGTGCAGCTCGAAGGACAAAGGAAAAGATGTACTGTCTGTCTGTAAGGTTGGTTGTATCGGATGTAAAATGTGTCAGAAAGTTTGTCCGTCTGATGCTATTGTTGTGGAAGATAATATCGCACATATTGACCCTGAAAAATGTACGAACTGCGGTCTGTGTGCAGAAAAATGTCCAAAGAAAATCATTATGTAAATATCAAGGTTCAGCTTACGGCTGAACCTTTTTGAGAGGAAGAGAAATGAAACGTTCTGTGAAAACAATTTTGAAAGAGGCAGCTGCTTTGCTTTGGCAGGATATTAAAAATATGAGAATTGCGATTTTGCTCATTGCAATTTATTTGGGATTGAATCGCATAGTATTTCCGGTCAGTTGTATCTGGGTAGCAATTACTGGATTTCCCTGCCCGGGTTGTGGACTTACGAGGGCAGGAATAGCACTTTTAAGAGGTGAGTTTAAGGAAGCGTTTCAGATTCACCCTTTTATCTATGTAATTGCAGCATTACTGGTTCTTTTTTGTGTTTATCGATATATCCTGAAGCGGAGTCAAAAGGTGTTTGTAAAGTATGTGCTTGTAGTTGTCATTGCAATGCTTTGCTTTTATGTGTACCGTATGATATTTTTGTTTCCGGGAGAGCCGCCGATGTCATATTACCGAAATAATTTGTTGAGTACTTTTTTCGATAAAGTATTAAAATAAATTGTGAGCGCAGCGAAAATATGGTATGATATCAATGTATAAATCTGATAAGGAGGCACACTATGGAAAATAACTATGAAAATGCACCACAGGAAGAAACACAGTCAACACAGCCGGCTCCTCAGAACGAGGAAAGTACAAATTCAGAGTATTCAAACTCGAACGAAAACATGAATCAAAATTATCAGTATTCATATGGAAATAACGAATACCAGCCAAATGGATACGATAATCAGAATGGATCGAATCAGTATAATCAACCGGACAAAAGCGTAATGTCAATGGGAGATTGGCTGATTACATTGTTAGCTCTTTTAATTCCTTGTGCTGGAATTATTTTATATTTTGTATGGGCGTTTGGAAAAAACGAGAATGAAAACCGTAAAAACTATTGTAGAGCATACTTGATTTATTGGGCAATTACTACTGTGCTTGGTATCATTGTATTCATTTTCTTTGGAGCAATGATATTCAATATGATCAGTGGAAGCGGATATTACGGATATTATTAAAATGTGGACAGGACTATTTTCGGTAGTCCTGTTTTTTCGCAAAAGAAAGTATGAAATCGAACGTGTGGTTGCATAAAAGAATGTGATATGCTAAAATAGACGGAAAGAAAGGAACAAAAACAATGAAGATAAAGAAAAGTGATATTGTATTGATTCTGGTTGTTGTGTGTGTGGCGGCTTCCTGCTTGCTTTTATATATGAGATTCGGAAGAGAGAGCGTTGGAAAAGTGGTAGTGACTGTTGATGGAAAAGTGAAAGGGACTTACAGTCTGTCGGATAACACGGAAGTGCAAATTAACGATACGAATACATTTGTCATTGAGAACCGAGAAGTAAAGATGAAGGAAGCTAATTGTCCGGATCAGATTTGCGTACATCATAAAGCAATTTCGAAAAACAAAGAGACGATTGTTTGTATGCCAAATAAGGTGGTGATTGAGATTACTACAGGAACAGGAGAAGAGGCAGAGATGGATTCGGTTGCAAATTAGGAGGCACGTTTTGAAATCAAAGGCAGCATATTTCGGAGTATTTATCGCACTTGCATTGATTTTCAGCTATGTGGAGACACTGATACCGATTCAAGTCGGAATACCTGGGGTGAAGCTTGGTCTGGCGAATCTTGTGGTTGTAGTCGTTTTATATAAGATGGGAGTCAAAGAGGCTTATACTTTGGCAGTTGTGCGGGTGATTTTATCAGGTTTTTTATTTGGTAATTTATTTAGCATTGTGTATAGTTTGGCCGGCGGACTTCTCAGTCTGACGGTGATGGTCGCTTTAAAAAGGACAAAAGCGTTCAGTTTGCTTGGAATCAGTGCGATGGGAGGCGTTTTTCACAATGTTGGCCAGTTAATCATGGCTGCTCTTGTATTGGAGAGTTTGAGCATTGGATATTATCTTCCGGTTTTACTTATATCGGGGCTTGTGACAGGAATTTTGATTGGTATCATCTCTGGTGAGATGTTAAAAAGATTGAACAGAATAGAAATGTAATGGAGGAAATATGATTTCGTATATAAGAGGAGAACTTTCTGCAATTGAAGAAGATAAGATTATTGTAGATGTGAATGGAATAGGATATGGAATTTTTATGCCGGGGCAATCTATGGGAATGCTCCCGCCGATTGGCGAGGAAGTGAAGATTCACACCTATTTGAATGTACGTGAAGATGCGATGCAATTATTTGGATTTTTGACGAGAGACGATTTAAAGATTTTTAAACTGGTGATCGGTGTAAGTGGTATCGGTCCGAAAGGCGGATTGAGCATTCTGTCTCAGCTGAGTCCGGATGATTTGAGATTTGCCGTGCTGGCGAATGACGCGAAAGCGATCTCGGCGGCGCCGGGAATCGGAAAGAAAACGGCGGAAAAACTTATTATTGAATTGAAAGATAAACTGAGTGTGGAAGACATCTTGGAAAAAAATTCGGAGACAGTTGAATATGCAGGTGTGGCAGATACTGCGAATGAAGTACAGGCAGAGGCAGTTCAAGCACTGACTGCCCTTGGATATGGAAGTACAGAGTCTATGAAAGCTGTGAAAAAAGTGACAGTCACAGAGGAGACTACTGTGGAAGATGTACTGAAACAAGCGCTGAAGTACATGATGTTTTAACAAAGGCGGAGAATGAAAATGGGAAAGAGAATTATTACAACAGAAAATCTGGAAGAAGATGTAAAGATAGAAAATCATCTTCGCCCACAGCTGTTATCTGATTATATTGGTCAGGAGAAGGCCAAGCAAACATTAAAAATTTATATTGAGGCGGCAAAATCCAGAAAAGAATCTTTGGATCATGTTCTTTTTTATGGACCTCCGGGGCTTGGAAAGACTACATTGGCGGGAATTATTGCAAATGAGATGAATGTGAATTTAAAAGTCACCTCGGGACCGGCGATTGAAAAGCCGGGGGAGATTGCAGCTATTTTAAACAATCTTCAGGAAGGAGATGTCCTTTTTGTAGATGAGATACATCGTTTGAACAGACAGGTGGAGGAAGTGCTTTATCCTGCGATGGAAGACTATGCGATTGATATTATGATCGGTAAGGGAGCAAGCGCACGTTCCATCCGTTTGGATCTTCCGAAGTTTACCTTGGTGGGAGCGACAACAAGAGCCGGTATGCTCACAGCGCCGCTGCGAGATAGGTTTGGTGTGGTCAATCGTCTGGAATTTTATACAGAAAAGGAACTGCAGACGATTATTATGCGTTCAGCAGATGTTTTAGGCGTTGAGATTGAACCGAATGGTGCGCTGGAGATGGCGAAAAGATCTAGAGGAACACCACGTCTTGCCAATCGACTTTTAAAGCGAGTGCGGGATTTTGCACAGGTGAAGTATGATGGCGTCATTACGGAAGAGGTGGCGATGTATGCACTGGATTTACTGGAGGTGGACAGATATGGGCTTGACCACATTGACCGGAATATTCTTCTTACAATTATAGAAAAATTTCAGGGAGGCCCGGTGGGGCTTGACACACTGGCGGCATCTATTGGAGAAGATTCAGGGACAATAGAGGATGTTTATGAGCCATATTTACTGAAGAATGGATTTATCCAGCGGACACCGAAAGGAAGAGTTGTCACAGAATTCGCATACCATCATCTTGGAATTCATTATGAAAAAGAATAAAAGAGTTGTTTTTTTTCATAGATGGTTTATAATAGAAAGATAATTAGGAAAGTTTCAAGGAGGTTTCCATGACATCTTCAAAAAATTACACAGAAGTTATCATAGACGGAAAAGTTTTTACATTGAGTGGATTTGAGAGCGAAGAATATCTGCAGCAAGTATCTACATACTTAAATCATAAGATTTCAGAGTGTGCGAGCAGTGAAGGATATGGAAGACAGAGTGCAGAGACAAGGAATATTTTGTTGGCGCTGAATATCGCAGATGATTATTTTAAAGAAAAGAAGCAGAGCATTGCGCTTGAAAGTGATGTGGAAGAAAAAGATAAGGAAATGTATGATTTAAAGCATGAGCTGATTTCTACACAGATCAAGTTCGAGAATCTGGAGCGTGATCTTGAAAAAGAAAAGAATGAAAATCAACAGCTGCAGATGAAAATTGTGAAGTTGGAAGCAGAGATGAAGAATCATAAAAAATAGGCTGTCATGGGACAGCCTTTTTTAAGGGATAAGGAAATATATGAAAAGAAAAATTGAAATTTTATCGCCGGCAGGATCTTATGAAAGCATGAAAGCGGCAATTGCGGCAGGAGCAGATGCAGTCTATATTGGCGGCAGTCGATTTGGTGCAAGAGCATATGCTGACAACCTGACCGAAGAACAACTATTAGAAGCAATTGATTATGTGCATCTGCACGGAAGAAAGATTTATCTGACAGTAAATACTCTTTTGAAAGAGAAAGAATTAAGGGAGTCATTTTATGAATATTTGCGCCCATACTATGAGAGAGGGCTGGATGCGGTCATTGTACAGGATATCGGTGTTCTGCAATTTGTAAAGGAACATTTTCCGGATTTGCCGATTCATGCAAGTACACAGATGACGATCACGAATGCGCTCGGCGCCCGTTTTTTGGAAGAGCAGGGAGTAGAGCGAGTTGTGACAGCCAGAGAACTTCAGCTGGAAGAGATTAAAAATATCAGAGAAAAGACTGACGTCGAGATTGAAAGTTTTGTACACGGAGCACTTTGCTATTGCTATTCGGGTCAATGCTTATATAGCAGTATGCTTGGAGGGCGAAGTGGAAATCGCGGTCAGTGTGCACAGCCTTGCAGACTGCCGTATAAAGTAAATGGCAGCAAGGAAAGCTCATATGTGCTGAGTCTGAAGGATATTTGTACTTTGGAGTATATACCGGAGCTTGTGGAAGCGGGAATTGATTCGTTTAAAATCGAAGGACGCATGAAAAAGCCCGAATACGTTGCGCTTGTCACTGCAATGTATCGAAAGTATACAGATCAATATTTGGAACATGGGGAGAAAACGTTTTGTATAGATCCCAAAGACAGACAGATGCTCATGGATTTATACAACCGTGGAGGCTCTCATGGTGGCTATTATCATACAAGAAATGGACGCAAGATGCTGTCCTTGGACAGACCAAACCATGCGGGAGTGCCGGCACTGCAGGTAGTTTCACAGAGTGGGAAGACTGTGACGGCAAAAGCAATTACGGACATTCATGCAGGAGATGTTGTGGAGCTTCCGACACAGAATGAGAATTATACATTTTCTGATAGTACAAAGAAGGGGCAGACAATTACGTTTTATTCTCATAAACGCCAGAATATGAAAAAAGGGCAGATTTTGAATCGAACACGAAACGAAAGTCTGATAAACAAAATCCATGATACTATCATATCAAGAAAAGTAAAAGAAAAAATCAATGGAAAATTAATACTTTCTGTTGGAGAACCTGCTAAACTAGAAGTGGTCTATCAGGATTGTACAGTGGATTTGACTGGGGAGCCCGTACAGGAGGCTTTGAATCAGCCGATGCAAATAGAAAGAATTGAAAAGCAGATGCGAAAAACCGGGAACACGGAGTTTGAATTTGAACATTTGCAGATAAATCTTTTGGGGAATGTGTTCCTGCCGATGCAGAGTCTGAATGAACTTAGAAGGAAAGCATTAGATACATTGGAAGATCAGATTCTGCAAAAGACAAGAAGAAAAAGTTCTGATGCTCCAAAATATATGGAAAAATCAGTCGCTGCAGACACAAAATGCAATTGCTTTTATGTTTCTGTAGAAACGAGCGAACAGCTTTTGGAAGTTTTAAAAGAGTCTTCTGTGCAGAGAATTTATCTGGATTGTAATCTTGCGGAGCGCATATGGGAAAATCCGAATCTGAATGACATGATTCAAAGTGTGCATGAACGGGGAAAAACAATTTATCTTGGAATGCCACATATTTTCAGGACAGATGCAAACGTAAAGTATGAAGCTTGTTATGCCCATATTTTTGAAGCGGCTTGGGATGGTGTGCTGATACGAAATTATGAGAGTTATCAGTTTCTGAAGGCACATGGCTACCAAGGCAACATTGTCACAGACTATAATCTGTATCAATTCAATCGATATGCAAAGAAATTCTGGATGGAAGAAGAGGTGGAGGCAACAACAGCGCCACTGGAATTAAATTATAATGAATTAAGAGAAGTAGGGCTGGAAAGCAGTGAACTGGTCGTCTATGGACATGTGCCGATGATGGTGTCAGCACAATGTGTGACAAAGACGGTAGCAGGATGTCGAAAAGAAAAAGGAATACTTGTGATGAAGGACCGATACCAAAAAGAGTTTTTTGTGAAAAACAATTGTGATTATTGTTATAATATCATATATAATTCCTTGCCGGTCGTTCTGACAGATCAAAAACAAGAAATTGAGGACTTGATGCCAAAGGCTATGCGTCTCCAGTTTACAGTTGAAAAGAAAGAGAACGTAAGGAAAGTATTGGACTTATATCGAGCCGTCTTTTTGGAAAATCAGGCAGCAAGAGAACCAGATATGGAATTTACAAGAGGACATTTTAAGAGGGGAATAAAGTAGGTGAGAAATTGGCAAATATTATAGTAGAATGTGCGAAATACCTCATGATCATTTTGATTACGATGTATACATACGAATGCTTCACTGTCTTCGGATATGCGGACGGAGACAAAAAGCGGCGTATTTTGCGGAACCAGAATAAATTGATGTTTATGATACATTTTCTTGCGTTTGCAGGAATGTATTTGAAAATCGGAGAAATAAAGATTTTGATATTTTATGCGGTACAGGTAGTACTGCTTTTGGCAATCATACTGCTGTATACATGGATTTATCCAAAGGCTTCACGCCTTGTAGTCAATAATATGTGTATGCTTATGACAATCGGTTTTATCATGATCACAAGATTGTCTTATAATAAGGCGGTGAAGCAATGTGTTATTGCAGCGGGCGGTGTGGCAATCAGTCTGGCAGTTCCGGTGATCATCCGGAAAGTGAAACAACTCTCCGAGTGGAGATGGCTGTACTGTGGTGTGGGAATTGTTGCATTGGCTGCAGTTGTTGTTGTGGGAACTGAACAATTTGGAGCAAAGCTGGGATTTATGGTGGGAGGTGTTGGAGTCCAGCCTTCCGAATTTGTAAAGATATTGTTTGTGTTTTTTGTTGCATCCAGCTTTTATCACTCCAGAGCATTTAAAGATATTGTGATTACAACGGCATTAGCGGCTTTTCATGTGTTGATTCTGGTCGCATCTAAGGATTTGGGTGCGGCATTGATTATTTTTATTGTGTATCTTGTTATGCTGTATGTGGCCACAAGCCAGCCGTTATATGTATTTGCCGGCCTTGGCGCGGGAGCGGCAGCGTCTGTCGTGGCTTATTATTTGTTTAACCACGTTCGTGTCCGTGTGATCGTATGGCAAGATCCTTTCGCTTCTTATCAGAATGGTGGATATCAGGTGGCACAGTCTTTGTTTGCGATTGGAACAGGGAGTTGGTTTGGAACCGGATTGTTTCAGGGAAAGGCAGATGCGATTCCGGTAGCGGAGACGGATTTTATTTTCTCAGCAATTTGCGAAGAGATGGGACTGATTTTTGCGCTTTGCATCATATTAATTTTCCTAAGCTGTTATGTGATGTTTTTGAATATTGCAATGCAGCTTCATAACCGCTTTTATAAGCTGGTGGCACTGGGACTTGGAACTTGTTTCATTTTTCAGTCATTTCTGACTATTGGCGGTGTGACAAAATTTATTCCGTCAACAGGTGTGACACTTCCTCTGATCAGTTATGGAGGAAGTTCTGTATTGAGCACTTTGATTATGTTTGCAATTATTCAGGGATTGTATATTTTAAGAGAAGACGAGGAAGAAGATATTGAGAGAAGAAAAGAACAACAATTACGAGCACAGAAAAATCAGACAAGACGGCAGGAGACGACAGGAAGACGAAAGAGTCCGCAAGACACGCAAAGGACAACAATCAAGAGAAGAAGTACCGCCGGTGAAAAAAAGAACGAGCGCGAAAAAGATGCAGCAAGACGGCCGCAGAGAAGAGAAAAAACGAACAAAGAAAAAGAAATCAACAAACAAAGAATTCGCTAGGGTGACATATTTTTTTGTGACACTTTTTCTGGTAATGATGGGGTATCTTGTATATTTTAATGTTGTGCGAAGCAAAGAAATTATCAACAGTCCTTATAATGTGCGTATGGATTCCCTTTCTGACCGAGTTGTAAGAGGAAGTATTTTAGATAAAAACGGAGAGGTGCTGGCTGAGACAGTAGTTGCGGAGGATGGAACCGAGACAAGAAATTATCCTTATGGAGATGTGTATGCACATGTAGTAGGATATGATTCAAAAGGGAAGTCAGGACTGGAATCCGTGGAAAATTTTGATTTGCTGACATCAAATGCTTTTTTTGTAGAGAAGATTGTAAAAGAATTTAAAGAAGAAAAAAATATTGGCGACAATGTAGTTACAACGCTTGAGAGCAAACTTCAGCAAGCAGCCTATGATGCATTGGGAGACCATAAGGGGGCAGTTGTTGTCATGGAAGCAAGCACAGGAAAGATACTTGCCATGGTGTCCAAACCGACATTTGATCCAAATACCATTTCGGAAGACTGGGAATGGCTTACTACAGATGAAAACAGTTCGCTTCTGAATCGTGCGACACAGGGAGCGTATGCGCCGGGATCTACCTTTAAGTTAGTCACAACATTAGAGTATATGCGTGAATATTCGGATTTTGAAAATTATAGTTATTATTGTGAAAGTGAGATCACCCATGAAGGGACGACGATTCACTGTGCGGGAAACAGGGCGCATGGTGAGGAAAATTTAGCGGATTCGCTTGCCAACTCCTGTAACGCATCTTATTCTAATATTGGTCTGATGTTGGATAAAGAAGCGTACAGAAAAACGGCAGAAGAGTTGTTGTTTAATAAAAAGCTTCCGTCTGTACTGCCTTACAGCCAAAGCAAATTTCGTGTGGACAAAAACACAACAGACAGTGAAATTATGATGACAGCAATTGGTCAGGGAAAAACACAGATTAGTCCGTACCATATGACGCTTATTTCGGCTGCAATTGCAAATGGAGGGACATTGATGAAACCATATTTGGTTGATCATACCGAAAATTATACAGGAACGACAGTTAAGAAAAATGTTCCGGAGATATACGAAACGCTTATGACTTCGGAAGAAGCAGCAAAACTGAAAGAGTATATGGAAGGTGTTATCGATCATGGAACGGGGACGGCGCTTAGCGGAGAAAGCTATACGGTAGCCGGAAAAACAGGGACAGCAGAATACAGCAGTGATAAAGAAAAATCCCATTCGTGGTTTACAGGGTTTACCAATGTAGACAATCCAGAACTTGTAATCAGTGCGGTGGTAGAAAGTGCAGACAATTCCGGAATGAGTGCAGTATCGGTTGCAAAACAGGTTTTGAATGCGTATTACTATTAAATAATTGAGGGATCCATATGAAATATTATCATAATCTGTATTTAAGTGATGAATTAAAAGAAAAAAAAGAGGGAATCATATATAAGTTAGAGCATGATAAAATACAGTTAAATAAATATGTGATTGTTCTTGCAGAAAATGCGAATAATAATCTTGAGTTTTACGATACGGCATTGTTGCTGCAAAGGGGTTGGAAAAAGCGAAGGCTACTTGTGGTTGGCATTGCAGATGGTTTTGAAGAGGCACTGTACTTAGTGGAAAAGATTGCACAGGAAGTGTATGATGTGACAGGAGATATGAAAATACGCAAGTATTTGCTAGAACAGCAAAAAAAGTTTGAAGAGGGAAAAGTGTAGGTGCAGACATGTTCCAGATTATATTATGGATTTTGAAAATCATAGGAATTCTTCTGGCAGCAATACTGGGAATTGCAGTATTGCTCATTTGCATTGTGCTTTTTGTGCCTGTCCGGTATCGAATTGAGGCGGAAAGTGCAGGGACATTTGAAAGTATCGACGCGCATGCTCGGTTTTCGTGGCTTTTACATTTGTTTTCCGGATATTTTAAATATCAAAATGGCGAATTTTGCTGGCAGATTCGAATCGGCTGGAAAAAACTGAACCAGACAGAGCACATTGAAACGCTCCAAAATGAGACATACAGAGAAAAAGAGTCTGAGAAGGAACAAGAAAAAAGAGACGAAGAAGTGCCTCAGAAAGCAGAGCCGACAAACATTCCAACGAAAAAAGAACCGCAGGAAAAGAAAGTGAAAAGAAACCGCACAGCAAAGAAGTGTGGAGAAACGGCAGAAAGTGAGAAAAAGGAAAAACAATCTTTGCTTCAAAAGATAAAATATACATATCAGACAATGTGTGATAAGATAAAAGTGCTTTTGGAGAAAAAAGAAAAATTAACAGAGTTTCTTGCGGAGCCCATTCACAAAGCGGCATGGGGGCGTTTGAAAAAAGAATTGTTCAGAATTCTTCGGCTTTTAAGACCGAGGAAATTTACAGGCGCTGTGCGATTTGGATTGGAGGATCCCTACGATACGGGGAGGATACTGGCTGTGCTGAGTATGCTTTATCCGTTTTATGGAGAACATATAGATATCTATCCGGATTTCGAATATCGGATTTTAGAAGGGCACCTTCTGATTAAAGGGCGTATCCGAGGAATTTATGCAGTGATTGTTTTGTGGAATTTATTTTTTGATAAACAGGTCAGAACCACATATGAACATATAAAAACGTTTAAATTATAAAATATGCGAGGAGGAATACAAAATGGAGGATAACAAATTTAATGCAACAGTAGAAGCTTTATTTCGTGGGATGGACAGTGTTGTTTCGTCAAAGACTGTTGTCGGTGATGCAATTCACATTGGCGATACTATCATTTTACCATTGGTAGACGTTTCATTTGCGGTGGGAGCCGGTTCATTTCAGGGAGATAAAAAGGAAAAAGGCGCCGGTGGACTTGGCGGAAAGATGTCACCGTGTGCGGTGCTTGTGATTCAAGACGGAAAGACAAAACTTGTAAATATCAAAAATCAGGATACGATTACAAAAATTTTAGATATGGTTCCTGATGTGGTTGATCGGTTTTCTTCTAAAAAAGAGGAGAAAGTAACGGAAAAGGATGTTGCGGATATGTTGAACGACGCAGAATAATTTGGAAGAATGAGACATATAATAAAAAGAGGATACACTACATGGAGTAGAGCAATGAAAAAAGTAATTGGGTTTGCATTATTTTTTATTGCAGTTGGAATGCTGATTATGCTGATGCTGCCAAATGTCTTTGTTGGTCTTGTGTTGATTTTTATATGTCTCATAGTTGGATATAATTTATTTTGTGGATAATAATAGATGCACAAAAAAACGAGATGATTCTTCATCTCGTTTCATTCTGTGTAAAATTAAGCACGTTCAACTCTGCCAGATTTTAAACATGAAGTACATACATACATTTTCTTTGTATTTCCGCCTTCAGCTTTTACTCTTACTGATTTTACGTTTGATTTCCACATCTTTGGTGTTTTTCTATGAGAGTGACTTACGTTATTTCCGAAATGAGCACCCTTTTCACAAATAGCACATTTAGCCATGATTGCACCTCCTAACGATATTAATAGTCATACCAGACTCACAACACAAATTATTTTAGCAGAAAAAAGTTTAATTTGCAAGTACTTATTTAACAATTTGAAGAAAGGTTTTATAAGTTGTTGTAAAAACTGGCAAAACAGAGTATAATATAAACGTTAAGTATGCATAAAAAAGAAAATCCATAACAAAAATTGGAGGGAATAGATATGAAAGGATGTATGAGTACAGAATTAGGAATCATTACAATTGCACCGGAAGTCATTGCAAAATATGCGGGAACTGTAGCTGTGGAATGCTTTGGAATCGTTGGTATGGCGGCAGTAAGTGTAAAAGATGGTCTTGTAAAGCTTTTGAAAAAGGAAAGCCTGACACATGGAATTCAGGTGGAAATTTCAGAAGATAATAAGATTACTTTGAATTTCCATGTAATCGTATCCTATGGTGTGAGTATTTCAGCCGTTACCGATAATTTAATCAGCAACGTAAAATATAAAGTAGAAGAGTTCACCGGAATGACAGTGGATAAGATTAACATTTATATTGAAGGCGTAAGAGTAATCGATTAATTTAAGGAGGAAGTGATTGTGGCAACGAAGACAATAAATGTAGAGATGCTCGCAAAGATGTTTTTGGCAGGCGCCGGAAATATCGAGGCAAAAAAAGAATTTATAAATGAATTGAATGTTTTTCCGGTACCGGATGGGGATACAGGAACGAACATGTCGCTTACGATCATGGCAGCGGCAAAAGAAGTTTCGGCATTGGAAAAACTTAATATGAAGGATTTGGCAAAGGCGATTTCATCTGGGTCTTTAAGAGGAGCCAGAGGGAACTCAGGAGTAATTCTTTCACAGCTTTTCAGAGGATTTACAAAAGCAATCAAAGAAGTCAAAGAGATTGACTGTTTGATTCTTGCGAACGCACTTGATAAGGCAAAGGAGACTGCCTACAAAGCGGTTATGAAGCCGAAAGAGGGAACGATCCTGACTGTTGCACGTGGAATTGCAGATAAAGGCTGGGAACTTGCAGAAGAGACAGATGATTTGGAAGTGTTCATTCCAGAGATTATCAAGCATGCAGAACATGTGTTATCGAAGACTCCGGATATGCTTCCGGTATTAAAAGAAGCTGGGGTGGTTGATTCCGGCGGACAGGGACTTTTAGAAGTGTTAAAGGGTGCATATGACGCATTTTTAGGGAAAGAGATTGATTACAGTGCGATTGCTTCCAGCACAGGTGCTGCTGTGACAAAGGTCAGCGCAGAGGCGGCAACAGAGATCAAATTCGGTTACTGTACAGAATTCATCATTATGGCAGAGAGAGAATTTACAGAGGAAGATGAGAAAACGTTCAAGGCATATCTGGAGTCTATCGGTGATTCAATCGTATGTGTGGCAGATGATGAAATTGTAAAAGTACATGTACACACCAATGACCCTGGATTTGCAATTCAAAAGGCACTGACATATGGGCAGCTTTCTCGTATGAAGATTGACAATATGCGCGAAGAGCATGAAGAAAAATTGATCCGCGATGCGCAGAAGCTTGCGAAAGAACAGAAAGAAAAGAAAAAAGAGGCTCAGAAAGAGTTTGGCTTTATTGCCGTTTCCATCGGAGAAGGTCTGAATGAGATTTTTAAAGAGCTTGGAGTGGACTATATCATTGAAGGTGGTCAGACAATGAATCCAAGTACAGACGACATGTTGAATGCGATTGATGAAGTCAATGCAAAACATGTATTTATTTTCCCAAATAACAAAAATATTACATTAGCGGCAAACCAGGCAAAATCTTTAGTGAAAGATAAGGAAGTAATTGTTATTCCTACAAAGACGGTTCCGCAGGGAATTACTGCAATCATTAATTTTGTTCCGGATTTATCGGCAGAAGAAAATGAAGAAGTCATGTTAGAAGAGATCAAGAATGTCAAGACCGGACAGGTAACATATGCAGTGCGAGATACACATATCGATGACAAGGAGATCCACAAAGATGATATCATGGGAATTGGTGATTCCGGTATTATTGCAGTGGGAACTGATATCGCAGCGACGACAAAAGAGATGCTGGAAACACTTGTGGATGAGGATTCGGAATTGATCAGTATCTACTATGGAGCAGATGTCAGCGAAGAAGACGCAGAAAAACTGACAGCGGAGATTGAAGAAAAGTATCCAAGTGTAGATGTGGACACACATTTTGGAGGTCAGCCGATTTACTATTATGTATTGGCAGTAGAATAAGAGTGACAAAAACGGGAGAAGTGATATCTCCCGTTTTTTCTGAAACAGGAGACAGAAATATGAATGAGCAATCAACGATCAGCTCACTGAAAGGGATTGGCGAGAAGACAGAAAAATTATTCCAAAAATTAAATATTTTTACGATTGGAGATTTGCTTCGACATTTTCCGAAAGGATATGAAGTGTATGAGGAAGCAACCCCGATTGCAGAGATAGACGAGGGCAGAACTGTGACGGTCACAGGTGCGATTTACGGGAAAGTACAGGTCTCTGGCAGAACAAGTATGCAGGTTACAACCATTTATGTGAAGGATATCACTGGAACTTTGCGTGTTGTCTGGTTCCGAATGCCTTTTTTGCGAAATACGTTTCAAAAAGGGGGTGTGGTCACACTACGTGGAAAAGTCGTGCGGCGAAAAGGAACACTTCTTATGGAACAGCCGGAAATTTTTTATCCGAGTGAGTTGTATGAGGAGAAGATAAACACGTTGCAGCCCAATTATGCATTGACAGCCGGACTTACGAACAATGCTGTCGTCAAAGCGATGAAACAGGCAATTTCCTATTTGGATTTGAAGCAGGATTTTCTTCCGCCGGATGTTCGAACCCGCTATCATCTTGCGGAATATAATTATGCGATACAGGGAATTCATTTTCCGGTAGACAAAGAGGAATTTTATACTGCCAGAGAGCGTCTTGTGTTTGAAGAATTTCTTGTGTTTATTTTGGCACTGCGGCAAATGAAGGAGAAAAATGAAAAAAGTAAAAATTCATTTTCATTTGCGATTGCCGAACCGGTGGAACAATTCATGCATAAACTGCCATATGAACTGACAGGCGCTCAGCAAAAAGTCTGGGAGGAAATCAAGGCAGACCTAAACGGAGCGCATGTGATGTCAAGGCTTGTGCAGGGGGATGTCGGCTCCGGAAAGACGATTATTGCCTTGCTTGGTCTTTTGCTTGCCGCTGTCAACGGCTATCAGGGAGCATTGATGGCGCCTACAGAAGTGCTTGCAAAACAGCATTTTGAGTCTATTTGTGAAATGTTAGAAAAACATCAGATTCCGGTTTGTGTGGAACTTTTGACAGGGTCTATGACTGCAAAAGAAAAAAGAATGGCATATGAGCGGATTGCATCAGGAGAAGCACAGATTATTGTTGGAACGCATGCACTGATTCAGGAAAAAGTAAAATATCATTCTCTGGCGTTGGTAGTGACAGATGAACAGCACCGATTTGGCGTGAAACAAAGAGAAAAGCTTGCTGAAAAAGGAAACACACCACATATTCTTGTGATGAGTGCAACTCCGATTCCGAGGACTCTTGCAATTATCCTGTATGGGGATTTGGACATCTCTGCCATCGATGAGCTTCCAGCTAACCGTCTACCGATTAAAAATTGTGTGGTAGATACTAATTATCGAAAGACGGCCTATCAGTTTATGAAAAAACAGGTGCTGGAAGGACGACAGTGCTATGTCATCTGCCCAATGATAGAAGAGAATGAAAATCTGGAGGCAGAAAATGTAATAGATTATGCGAAGACACTGCAAGAAGAGATGGGGGACAACATTCAGGTGGCATATCTGCACGGAAAGATGAAGCAGTCAGAAAAAGATGTGATCATGGAGCAGTTTGGGAAACGGGAAATTCAGATTCTTGTCTCTACGACCGTTATTGAAGTAGGAATCAATGTTCCGAATGCGACGGTGATGATGGTGGAAAATGCAGAACGTTTTGGGCTTGCACAGCTTCATCAGCTTCGAGGACGTGTGGGGAGAGGAAAATATCAGTCATACTGCATTTTTATGAGTGCATCAAAGTCGAAAGAGACGAAAGAGCGTCTTTCTATTTTGAATAAATCGAATGATGGATTTTTTATTGCGAGTGAAGACTTGAAGCTTCGCGGCCCGGGAGATTTGTTTGGTATTCGTCAAAGCGGGATTTTGGATTTTAAATTAGGTGATGTATTTCAGGATGCAAAGATTTTGCAGCGTGCAAGCGAGGCGGCGGAACAGCTGATTTCGGAAGATGAAAACTTGGAAAAGCAAAATCACCAGAATATTAGGGAGTATTTACAGAAATATATCCGGGAAGGAATGCTTGAAACAACGCTTTAAATCACATGACAGAATTTGTCAAAAAAAGAAACTATTTCTAGTGTAAGTTTATGAATTCTCCATATACTATCCTTGTAACAAAACAGTTACAAAATAAAAGGAAAGAGATTTAGAGGAGGAAATGAATTATGGCAAGTCGTTCATCAAACAGAACAGCAGTACCGGAAGCAAAAGCAGCTTTAGACAAATTTAAATATGAAGTGGCAAGTGAGCTCGGAGTACCTTTGAAAGAAGGATACAACGGAGACTTAACATCAAGACAGAACGGATCTGTTGGTGGTTATATGGTGAAAAAAATGATCGAGCAGCAGGAAAAACAAATGTCAGAGAAATAATTGGCAGATGTAATTAGAAAAACGTGCAAATCAGAAAAGGTTTGCACGTTTTTTCTGTGCAGTAATTGACAAGTTTCGAGGGAATTCGTATAATGAAAAATGATATTTTTATTCAGGAAAGGAACATTATGAGAGTTATAGCAGGAAGCGCAAAACGCTTACAGTTAAAAACAATAGATGGGCTTGACACAAGACCGACAACAGATCGTATCAAAGAAACACTGTTTAATATGATTTCGCATGAGATTGCAGATTCCTGTTTTTTGGATTTGTTCAGCGGAAGTGGAGCAATCGGAATAGAAGCCCTCAGCAGAGGAGCAAAAGAAGCGGTGTTTGTAGAACAGAACCGTAAGGCGATGGCTTGTATTCGCGAGAATCTTACATTTACAAAGCTTGCAAAACAATCGGTGCTTTTGGAGATGGATGTTTTGAGCGCGCTAAAACGTCTGGAAGGAAAGTATCAGTTTGACTATATTTTTATGGATCCACCGTACCGTAAGATGCTGGAAAAGCAGGTGTTAGAATATCTTTCTGAATCAACTATTCTTTCGCAAGATGCTGTCGTGATTGTGGAAAGTTCTTTGGATACAGAGTTTTCTTATGTGGAGGAACTTGGTTTTTCTGTTATTAAAGAAAAGATATATAAGACTAATAAACATATATTTTTAGAAAGAGAGGCTTAAAGAATGCTAAGAGCCATTTATCCGGGAAGCTTTGATCCGGTGACGCTTGGTCATTTGGACATTATTCGACGTTCCGCCGCCATCGCGGATGAGTTAATTGTCGGAATATTGAATAATAAAGCGAAAACGCCGTTGTTTTCTGTAGGAGAACGTGTTAAAATGTTAGAGGAAGTGACAAAAGACTTCCCAAATGTCAAAATCATTCCATTTGAGGGGTTGTTAGTAGAATTTGCAAAGCAGATGGATGCGAAAGTGATTGTTCGGGGATTGCGTGCAATTACAGATTTTGAATATGAATTACAGATGTCACAGACGAATCACAAAATTGAACCGGAGATTGAGACCTTGTTTTTGACGACAAGTCTGGAGTTTTCCTTTTTGAGTTCGACAACGGTAAAAGAAGTTGCGAGCTTTGGGGGAGACATTACACAGTTTGTACCGGAAGTGATTGTGAAAAAAATAAAAGAGAAGATGGAAGAAAGAAAAGGAGTGTAAATTATGAGCAGTCGTATTGAACAAATTATTGAGGAAATTGAAGAATATATTGACAGTTGTAAATTTCAGCCATTATCTACAACAAAGATTATTGTAAATAAAGATCAGATGGACGAGCTTTTGCGTGAACTTCGCATGAAGACGCCGGACGAGATTAAGCGTTATCAGAAGATCATTGCCAATAAGGATGCGATTTTAGCGGATGCACGCGCGAAAGCCGAGAGTATGCTGGAGGAAGCTCAGATTCATACAAACGAACTGGTGAGCGAACATGAGATCATGCAGCAGGCATATGCTCAGGCGAATGATATCGTGACAGCAGCGACAGAGCAGGCGCAGGAGATTTTGGATAATGCGACAAATGATGCAAATGATATCCGAATTGGTGCGATGCAGTACACAGACGATATTATGTCGAACGTGGAAAATATTATCGGGCATACTTTAGACAGCTACACGACAAAATACGATGGTCTTGTGAATTCTTTGAGAGAGTGTTACGATATCGTCAAGACGAATCGTGCGGAGCTGGAAGTGCCAGATAAGTCTGACCGTGGTATGGAAGCGGAATTCGGCAGCGATTCTATGGATGAATAAACGTCATATAAAAGAAAGCTAACAGACTGGTTACCAATGCGGTGACCAGTTTTTCTGCTATGTAAGGGACAATAGAGAGACCGGATTGACGAATCATGGATTTTGTTTGTGCGACAGAACAGAATCCGCCAAAAGAAGTCAGTGCAAGTATAGAAACATATTTTTCTGTTTGGGACAGTATGTTTTTAGATAACATAGGTATTCCATTGGTGATTTCCAGCATCGGGAGGCATATGTTTGATATCAAAGCTGATTTTACCGGAAGCATCTGCAAAAGAGATAACAGAACAGAAAATAATAGGATATATCCTCCGACTTTCGTTATGGTTTCGAACCCATCCATGATGCAGGTATCAACGATCTCAAAGTTAAAATGGATGCGGGAAGATATACTGGTTTTTCCCGCTGTTTTGGCTGGCAGATTTTTTTTATAAATGTTTCGAAAAACAAAACTGCACAATATCGGTGAGGCAAACAAAATCAGTAAGGATGGAAAAAGCAGAGTCTGATCGTACAGATTTTGCCAGATTACATAGCTTATGATAAACATGGGGCTTGTGTTGTTGCAAAAAGAAAGCAGATAGCTGCCTTCACTTTTGGTTATACGTCCTGCCAAAATGAGATCTGAGGTCACTTTAGCGCCCATCGGATAACCACAGAGAAATCCTGCAAGTACCACAAAGCTTCCGTCAGTTGAAATACGGAAGATTTTCTGAAAAGCAGGACCAAATATGTGGGATAACAAGGAGATAGAATTTGTTTGTATCAGGATATTTGAGATGATAATAAACGGAAGTAAAGTAGGGAGGACAATCTGAAACCAAAGCAGTAATCCTTCGCTTGCTCCGTCGAATACTTCCTGTGGGAAAGAAAGCATAATAAAAAATAATAAAATCACACTGAATGGGAAGGCATAGCGTCTCATAACAGACCTCCAATTTGTTTTTATAATATATGGATATGCTTGATTTTTTATGTCTGATGTGACACAATAGATTATAGGAAAATTTTAAAGGAAAGAGGGAATTTATTATGTCAGCATTAGAACATTTAGAACCAAAATCGGTTTTTCATTTTTTTGAAGAACTTTGCCGGATTCCGAGGGCAACATTTGACACAAAAAGAGTCAGTGATTATTGTGTAGACTTTGCAAAAGAGCGAGGCTTGGAATGCATTCAGGATGAGGCGAACAATGTGATTATTAAAAAAGCCGGAACAGCAGGATTTGAAAACAGTGAACCGGTGATCATTCAGGGACATTTGGATATGGTATGTGAAAAGACGGATGATTCTGCACATAACTTTGACACAGATCCAATTGAAGTATATGAGGAGAATGGATTTTTAAAGGCGAAAGATACCAGTCTTGGGGGAGACGACGGAATTGCCATCGCATATGCACTTGCAATTCTTGACAGTGACACGATTGAACATCCGCCGATTGAAGCAGTCTTTACCACAGATGAAGAAGTTGGAATGGGTGGCGCAGGAGCAATCGATCTTTCTGTATTAAAAGGTCGTATGCTGATCAATATTGACTCCGAGGAAGAGGGAACATTACTGACAGGATGTGCAGGCGGTTTCCGCCATACGATTACGCTTCCGCTGGCCAAAGAAGAAAAAACAGGGGTTGCGGCTGAGATCGTTGTGAGAGGATTGAGAGGCGGACATTCTGGAATCGAGATCAATCAACAAAGGGGAAATGCTAACAAAGTACTCGGAAGAATTTTAAACAGTCTTAAAACACAATTTTCATATGCACTGATTGAGATGAATGGCGGAACAAAAGACAATGTTATCACGCCGTTATCGAAAGCAAAAATCTTAGTGGACGCAACACAGAAAGATGCCGTCAAAGCATATGTGGAAGAACTTGCAGAAACTGTGAAAACTGAATTTGGAAAAGACGAGCCGAATTTGGAAATTTCAGTTGTACTTTCTGAAGAAACTACACTGAATGTATGCACAGCAGATACAACAGATAAAGTTGTATTCCTGTTAATTTCTACACCATATGGAGTGCAAGGATTGAGCCGTGAATTGAAAGGACTTGTAGAGAGCTCTTTGAATCTTGGAATCGTATCTACAAAAGAGGATAGTATCGAGTTGATCTTTATGGTGAGAAGTTCTGTGGAGAGTAAAAAGAAAGAACTCGAAGAGATGCTGAATGCGTATGCTGTTTTCACAGGAGGAAAAGGAGAAGTATCCTGTGACTATCCGGCATGGATGTACAAGTCAGATTCAAAACTTCGCCCGATCATGATCGATACTTATGAGCAGATGTTCGGAAAAGCTCCTGTAGTTGCTACAATTCATGCAGGGTTAGAATGTGGTCTTTTATCCGGACAGCTTCCGGAACTGGATTGCGTGTCTTTTGGTCCAAATATGTTTGACGTGCATTCTGTGAATGAAAAACTGGAAGTCGCATCTGTGCAGCGCATGTGGAATTATCTGCTTGCAGTTTTAAAAAATTGTAAATAAAACAATACATATTTGAAGATAAGAAAAACATATAGTAATACAAAAAGGAGTTTGTCGTGAAAAAGAGACAGGCATATCAATTACTTCTTTTTGTATTACTATTTTCTTTTGTTACAGAAATATGGATTGGCAGACTGCTGTCGATAAGCAGAATGGAACGGTTGCATGAAAATACAGTTATGAAGATGGAATTTCGAGATCAGCAGTTAGGTGAAAAAATGATCAATAGTTTTTGTGATGGACTAAGCAGAGGGATGCAGGCAGGAATCTATCTGTTGGAAAGCAAGTTTGGCTATCAACCGTTTCCGTATACATATACAGAAAAAACGTTTTGCGAACGAAAGAAGACATGGGAACAGAAAAAGGTATGGAACACTTATCTGAAAATCAATCAGGCAATCTGGGATGATGTGAAATACTTTCCGGTGCCAGAATCAACCACGGATGAAGATGCAACGGTGGTCTTTGAAAATGGATGGATGAAAGAACGAAACTATGGTGGAAAACGCGGACATGAGGGATGTGATTTGATGGCAAAAAAAGATGTCCCAGGATATTATCCGATCGTCAGTATGACGGACGGTGTCGTACAAAGTAAAGGGTGGCTTCCGAAAGGGGGATACCGTATCGGTATTCTGGCGCCTTCCGGTGGATACTTTTATTACGCGCATCTGGACTCCTATGCGGATATTAAAGAGGGAGACCGAGTGAAAGCCGGGGATGTGATTGGATTCATGGGGGATACAGGCTATGGAGAGGAAGGTACAAAAGGGAAATTTCCGGTGCATCTGCATGTGGGAATTTATGTGTATCCGAACGGTCAGGAGATGAGTGTCAATCCATATTGGGTGATGCGGTATCTGGAACAGCATAAGCTGAAATGTGCGTATTCTGACTAATATTTGTGGAGAAAATAGTATGGCTATGGTATAATATGAAATTGACATGGAGGATGAAAAATGAATTTACCAATTGCGTTTGAAGAAAAGATGAGAGAACTGCTTGGAGCAGAGTTTGATGATTATATAAAGTGTTATGAGGAGAAAAGACTTTATGGTCTCCGCGTAAATACAAAAAAAATCAGTGTGGAAGAATTTAAAAAGATTTGTCCGTTTGAGATTCAACCGATACCATGGATTGAGAATGGATTTTATTATGATGGAGAGCACGTGCAGCCGGCAAAGCATCCATATTATTTTGCCGGACTTTTTTACTTACAGGAGCCTAGCGCCATGACACCGGCAAACCGCCTTCCGATTGAACCGGGGGATAAGGTGCTGGATGTCTGTGCAGCACCGGGAGGAAAGGCGACTGAGCTTGGAGCAAAACTTTGCGGGGAAGGTGTGCTTGTGGCAAATGACATCAGCAATTCCAGAGCAAAGGGCTTATTAAAAAATATTGAAGTGTTCGGCATCGGCAATGTGCTTGTGCTCAGTGAGGAGCCAGGTAAAATTGAAGAGTATTTTACGGAATATTTTGACAAGATTTTGATCGATGCACCATGTTCCGGCGAAGGAATGTTCCGAAAAGATAAAAAGATGGTGAAAGCCTGGGAAGAACATGGACCGGAATTTTTTGCAAAGATTCAGAGAAGTATTGTCACGCAGGCTGCAAGAATGTTAAAACCGGGTGGAATGATGCTCTATTCTACTTGTACATTTGATCCGGAAGAGAATGAGGGAACAATTGAATATTTAAGACAACAATATCCGGAATTTGAGATAAAAGAGATTCGGCCATATGAGGGATTTGCAAAAGGAATGCCGCAAGTGACTGAATCAAAAGAGCCTGCATTTGAAAAAACAGTCCGTATCTGGCCGTATAAGATGCACGGAGAGGGACATTATCTGGCATTGCTTCAAAAAGGGGAAAAGTCGGAGAAACTAGTGGTCAAAGAAAAGAAAAAGCGCGCGAAAAAAGTGCCGGAAGAACTGCTTGCATTTTTTGAGGACATCACATGGGAGATGGACTGGAGCAGACTGGAGATTTACAGCGAGAAAGTCTACTATATGCCGGAAGATATCCCGAATGTAAAAGGTATTCGTTTCCTTCGGACAGGACTGTATCTTGGAGATGTGAAAAAGAACCGGTTTGAGCCGAGTCAGTCACTTGCGATGTGTCTGAAAAAAGAAGAATACCGCCGCACAATCTCACTTTCCGTGGAGGATGAGCGTGTGATCCGCTATCTGAAAGGTGAGACGATCGAAGTTGACGATCTTGTTGATCACAAAGAAAAAGGCTGGCAGCTTGTCCTTGTGGACGGCTATCCGCTAGGCTTTGGGAAACTTGCAAACGGAACTTTGAAGAACAAATATTTACCTGGATGGAGATGGCAGTCATAATGATACGATTAGATAAATATCTCGCAGATATGGGCGTTGGGACGAGAACAGAAGTAAAAAAACTGATCCGTCAGGGAAAAGTAACAGTGGATGGAAGTATTGAAAAATCTCCAGAGCGAAAGATTGACATTTCACATCAAAAAGTGTGCTGTATGGGCGAAGCGGTCTCCTATGAAACGCACGAGTATTATATGCTAAACAAACCAGCAGGAGTTGTCTCAGCCACAACAGACAGGCAGGATAAGACAGTAGTGGAGTTGATTTCCTCAAAAAAGCGCAGAGATTTGTTCCCGGTAGGAAGGCTTGATAAAGACACAGAAGGTCTTCTTTTGATCACAAACGATGGAGAGCTGGCGCATCGGCTTTTGTCACCGAAAAAACATGTGGATAAAGTGTATTATGCAAAGGTGCAGGGGATTGTAGATGAGGTCGATCAAGAAATCTTTGCCGTAGGAATGTCAATCGGAAACGGCGAGACTGCACTTCCGTCAAAGCTTGAAATTTTGTATTCCGGAGAGATTTCTGAGATAAGACTTACGATACAGGAAGGAAAATTCCATCAGGTGAAGCGGATGTTTCATGCCGTGGGGAAAGAAGTAATTTATTTGAAAAGGCTTTCTATGGGAACACTTCTGTTGGATGAGACATTAAAGAGCGGTGAATACCGGGCTCTTACGAAGGAGGAACTTAAGCGATTATGTTAGAGAATATAGAGGCGATTATTTTTGATCTGGATGGCACACTGGTGGATTCCATGTGGGTCTGGACTGCAATCGACGATGAATTTTTAGGAAAATATGGTTTGACACAGCCGGAGAATTTTCATGAAGGAATGGAAGGAAAAAGTTATTCGGAAACAGCAGCATATTTTCTGGAATTGTTTCCAAACCTTCCACACACATTAGAGGAATTGATGGAAGAATGGTATGGAATGGCATATGAAAAATATGCAAATGAGCTTATACTGAAAAAAGGAGCATTTGACTTTTTACAGGAAGTTCATCAAAGAGGGATTAAGCTTGGAATCGCTACAAGCAATAAACGCGAGCTTGCAGAGGCAGTTTTAAGATCAACAAAAGTATTGCCGTTATTTGATTCTATATGGACATCGTGCGAAGCAAAAGCAGGGAAACCGGCTCCTGATGTGTATTTAAGAGTTGCACAATCTTTGCAGGTGGAACCGAAACGTTGTCTTGTCTTTGAAGATGTGCCAAACGGAATTTTGGCAGGTGTCAATGCCGGAATGAAAGTCTGTGCAGTGGAAGACGATTTTTCAAAAAATCAGGATGAAAAAAAACGTGCGCTCGCAGACTATTATATAAAAGATTATGAAGATATTAAAAATAACACCTATGAGGTACTGAAATGAGAAATGGATTTTTACCGATTTGCAGAAAAGATATGGAGGAGCGAGGCTGGGAACAGTTGGATTTTGTCTATGTTTCCGGAGATGCCTACGTGGATCATCCGTCTTTTGGGCATGCGATCATCACACGCCTTTTGGAGGCGAATGGATATAAAGTTGGGTTGATCTGTCAACCGGACTGGAAAGATAAAAGCAGCATTACAGAATACGGTGAACCTCGCCTTGGATTCCTTGTATCCAGTGGGAATATGGATTCTATGGTGAATCACTACTCTGTGTCGAAAAAGAGACGTCAGACAGATGCATTTACGCCGGGCGGCGTTATGGGAAAACGTCCGGACTATGCGACGGTCGTCTACAGTAATTTGATTCGTCAGGTTTATAAAAAGACACCGATCATTATTGGTGGGATTGAGGCGAGTCTGCGCCGAATGGCTCATTATGATTACTGGTCAAATAAATTAAAACGTTCGATTTTATTGGATTCGGGTGCAGATATTCTTTCTTATGGAATGGGAGAACGCTCGATTCTTGAGATTGCCGAAGCGCTGGAGAGTGGTATTGCAGTGGAGGATATCACATACATCGACGGAACTGTCTGTAAGGTGAAGTCTTTAGACAGTGTCTACGATGCGATCATGTTGGAATCTTACGAACAATTAAAGCAGGACAAGCTAAACTATGCGAAGAGTTTTTATACGCAGTATTGCAATACAGATCCTTTTTCAGGAAAACGACTTGTGGAACCATACTCGGACCATTTATATGTAGTCCAGAATCCACCGTCCAAACCGCTTAGCCAGTCGGAAATGGATCGCACTTACAGCTATCCTTATATGAGAACATACCATCCGTCCTATGAGGCGCTTGGAGGAGTTCCGGCAATCGAGGAGGTAAAATACAGTCTGATCAGCAATCGTGGATGTTTTGGCGGATGCAATTTTTGTGCTCTTACGTTTCATCAGGGGAGAATCATTCAGACGCGAAGCCATGAATCTTTGGTCGCAGAGGCAGAAAAATTTATTTGGGATAAGGATTTCAAAGGCTATATTCATGATGTTGGCGGACCGACTGCGAACTTTAGAGCACCTTCTTGTGATAAGCAACTCACAAAAGGAGTGTGCAAGCAAAAGCAGTGTCTATTTCCGCGGCCGTGTAAAAATTTGAAGGTGGATCATAAAGACTACCTGAAGCTTTTACGAAAACTTCGTACACTTCCGAATGTAAAGAAGGTATTTATTCGCTCAGGTATCCGATTCGATTATCTGATAGCAGATAAAGATGATACTTTTTTCAAGGAACTGTGTGAGTATCATGTAAGCGGACAGCTAAAAGTAGCCCCGGAGCATGTAGCAGATCCTGTTCTTCAAAAGATGGGTAAGCCGGAAAACAGTGTCTATCAGGCATTTTCGAAAAAATATAAACAGATCAACGAAAAACTTGGGAAAAAACAGTATCTGGTTCCGTATCTGATGTCTTCGCATCCGGGTTCAACGATGAAAGAAGCCGTGGCTCTTGCAGAATACTTAAGGGATCTTGGCTATATGCCGGAGCAGGTACAGGACTTCTATCCGACACCGTCGACGATATCGACTTGTATGTACTATACGGGAGTGGATCCGCGGACGATGGAACCTGTATATGTACCGAAAAATCCACATGAAAAAGCGATGCAGAGAGCGTTGATCCAATATCGGAATCCGAAGAATTATCAGCTTGTCATGGAGGCTCTTCGCATGGCAGACCGAATGGACTTAGTTGGATTTGACAAACATTGTCTGATTCGTCCGAGACAGGAGAAGAAATATCAGGGCAAACCGGATTATAAAAGGCAGGAACAGAAAAAACCTGCTGCAAAGAAGAAAAAAGCAATCCGAAACGTACACCGGAAAAAGACAAAATAAAAACAGCATCAGAAAGAAGTGAATAAATTGAAAATTGCGATTGTAACAGGCGCATCCTCTGGACTTGGAAAAGAGTTTGTAAAACAGATTGAGCACTTGTATAAAGAATTAGATGAGATATGGGTGATTGCCCGCAGAAGAGAACGGCTGGAAGAATTAAAAAGCTGTATGTTTACCAATGTGCGTATTTTAGAAGGTAATTTGTGTGAGCAAAACATTTATCAAGAACTAAAAGTTCTCTTGAAAGAAAAAGAGCCGGATATCCGTATGCTTGTGAATGCAGCAGGATTTGGTAAAGTTGGGGAAGTGAAAAAACTTTCTGCTGAGGATCAGTTAGATATGATAGAGTTAAACTGTAAAGCACTGACTCATATGACAAAGATCTGTATTCCATATATGACAAGAGGAAGCAGAATTGTGAACGTTGCCTCGGCGGCAGCATTTTGCCCGCAGCCGTCTTTCAGTGTCTATGCAGCTACCAAATCCTATGTGCTTAGTTTTTCCAGAAGTCTTCGCACAGAACTTTGCGATGAAGAGATTTTTGTGACCGCAGTTTGTCCAGGACCGGTTGAGACAGAGTTTTTTGAAATTGCCGGACAAAAAGAAAAAAATCAAATGAAGGCTGCGGTGATGGCAAGACCGGAAGCGGTCGTAAAACAGGCGCTTCTTGATGCACGAGAGGGCAAAGAACTGTCTGTGTACGGGACGGCGATGAAGGGAGCAGAGGCGGCAACAAAGCTGCTTCCGCACAGTGTGATTCTAAAAGCGATGAAAAAATTCTGGTAAGGAAAGGAACGAAGAAATGAAAGCTACAAAAGGAGAAGCCGGCTATATTCAGGCACGAAAAAAACAACTGATATTGAAAGCGGTACTGGAATTTGGAATTGTCATCGCGCTTTTGATACTTGGTATCTGGCAGACGCATACAAGACTGAATCTTTTGACAGTTGTCGCCGTACTTGGATGCCTTCCGGCGGCAAAAGCGCTGGTGGAGGTAATCACAATCTCTCCGTATCACTCGATTGCAGAGGAACGAGCGAAAGAGATTCAGAAACATACAGAGGATTTGACGGCTGCATTTGATTTGGTATTTACGAGTAAGGACAAATTTATGCCCGTTGACAGTATCATTATATTGGACAATACGATCTGTGGGTATTCTTCCGGGAAAAAAATGGATCCTGTCTATACCGGAAAACATTTACGTCAGATGCTGGAGCAAAATCAGTATACAAAAGTGTCTGTGAAAATTTTTACGGATTATACTGCATTCCTTGCAAGGGCAGAAAGTATGCAGCATATGGCGGAAACAAACAGACCTGACACAAAGAAAAAAGAAGAAGGAATTCGACATCTGTTATTTCAGATTTCATTATAGAGGAGTACTATGCAGGAAATTATTGTAGCGGCAAATGAGGCCGGCCAGCGACTGGATAAGATGCTGGCGAAGTATTTAAACGAGGCACCAAAGAGCTTTTTATATAAAATGCTGCGAAAAAAAAATATTGTATTGAATGGGAAAAAGGCAACCGGAAACGAAAAGCTGGCGGTCGGTGATTCTGTAAAATTGTTTTTGGCTGATGAGACGATTGCAAAATTTTCCAATATCCATGCAGTTCATACCAATGTAACGCTTGATATTATCTATGAAGATGAGAATGTACTGCTGATCAACAAACCGGTTGGGATGCTGTCACAAAAGGCAGCGGCCGATGATGAATCGCTTGTGGAACATATTATTTCATATATGCTTGAAACAAGACAATTGACAGAGGAAGAACTTAGAAAATTCAGACCGTCTGTCTGCAACCGTTTGGACCGCAATACGAGTGGACTGGTGGCAGCAGGGAAAAGTCTTGCAGGGCTGCAGGAGATGGGAACACTTTTTAAAAATCGTTCTCTGAGAAAATATTATCGCTGTCTTGTGGCAGGTGAGGTAAAACATTCTCAGTCGGTGAGCGGATATCTTGTAAAAGACGAAAAGACAAATAAAGTAACGGTGTCAAAGGCAGAAAAAGGGGATTGCCTGCCGATTGAGACAGAATATGAGCCTTTGTGGAGCAATGGAAAATATACATATTTGGAAGTGCATCTGATCACCGGTAGAACGCATCAGATCAGGGCACATCTGGCATCGATTGGATATCCGATTATCGGAGACTACAAGTATGGGAGCAAAAAGGTCAACGATAGACTAAAAGAGCAGTATGGACTGAAAAGTCAGTTGTTACATGCTTATCGGCTGGAAATGCCAGCCTGTACAGGTGAGTTGTCGAATCTAAGTGAAAGAAAATTTGTGGCACCACTTCCAAAATTGTTTCAGAATATTTTAAAAGCAGAAAAATACAGTGAGGAATAGAAAAATGGGGACATGGAATTCAAGAGGACTTCGCGGTTCTACACTGGAGGATATGATCAACCGGACGAATGAACGTTATCTGGAAAAGGGACTGGCGTTGATTCAAAAAATTCCGACGCCAATCACTCCTGTTCGGATTGATAAGGAGCATCGTCATATCACGCTGGCATATTTTGATCAGAGAAGTACTGTTGACTACATTGGGGCGGTACAGGGGATTCCGGTATGCTTTGATGCGAAGGAATGTAATACAGACACGTTTCCGCTGCAAAATATTCATGAACATCAGGTGACGTTTATGAGTAATTTTGAAAAGCAGGGAGGAATTGCATTCTTGATTATCTATTACAGCACCAGAAACGAGTTATATTATATGCGTTTTTCTGAAATTCAAAAATTTTGGGAACGCGCAAAAACAGGAGGCAGAAAAAGTATCCGATATGAAGAGCTTTCTCAGACATTTTTTATCCAGTTAAAAAATGGATGTCTGGTATCATATTTGGAAGCATTGCAGCAGGATTTGGATCTCAGGGATTGACAATCTTTCAAAAAATGTTATAATAAGCATTATTTTAATATGGTAGCGTAATAAAGTATTGGAGGAGATTATGAGACAGCAGATTTTACATACTCCGGAAGGAGTTCGGGATATCTATGGGATTGAATGCAGAAGAAAGCTTATGTTGGAGGAAAAATTACAAGAGATTCTGCACTTATACGGATATCAAGATATACAGACACCGATGTTCGAGTTTTTTGATGTTTTCGGAAAAGAGATTGGTACAATCTCTTCAAAGGAACTTTATAAATTTTTTGACAGAGATGGGAATACACTTGTGTTGAGACCGGATATTACGCCGTCAATCGCAAGAGTTGCAGCAACTTTTTTGGATTCAAAAGGACTTCCGGTCCGTCTATGTTATAATGGAAACACATTTATCAATCATTCAAGCTATCGTGGAAAATTAAAGGAAAGTACGCAGATGGGTGCGGAACTCCTTGGAATTGATTCTTTGGAGGCGGATGCGGAGATGATTGCATTGGCTGCAGACTGTCTGAAGGCAGCCGGATTAAATGAATTTCAGATTTATATCGGAAATGTTGATTTCTTTGAAAGTCTGTTGGAGGATGCAGGTCTGGAAGAAGAAAAAGAGGCAAGGCTTCGTGAATTGATTGCAAACAGGAATTATTTCGGTGTGGAAGAGCTGCTGGATAACTGTGGTGTAAAAGAAGAGACAAAGGCGGCTTTCCGAGTGCTGGAGGAGCTGACAGGTGGAATCGAGATCATGGAATGCGCAAAAAAAATCGTTTCTTGTGAGAAAGCGTTGCGTGCAGTGGAACGCCTGTCAGAGACATATGAGATTTTGGTTTCATACGGAGTTGAAAAATATATCACCTTTGATCTCAGCATGAGCGGCACCTATGGGTATTATACGGGCATTATATTCCGCGGTTATACATATGGTACGGGAGATGCAATTGTGAAAGGTGGACGCTATGATCATCTTGTAGAAAAATTTGGAAAGGAATTCCCTTCCATCGGATTTGCAATCGTTATTGATGAACTGATGGGCGCAATTTCAAGACAGAAACTGGAGATACCGTATCATCAGAAAAATACGTTGATCTTGTATGAAGAAAGTGAGCGCAGCAGAGCAATTGCGCTGGCAAAAGAATTTCGGCTTGCCGAGAAACCGACAGAGCTTGTGAAAAAATCAGATGACAGATTTTTGGATGAGTATGTGTCATATGCGAGACAGAACTTCTGTGGAGGAATGTTCTACCTGAAGAGAGAAGACGAGATTTTAATGACGAATCTTTTGACAGATGAGAAAAAAACAGTCGGTTGGGAGGAAATCATATGAGATATTTAACATTTGCATTGACAAAAGGTCGGCTTGCGAAAAAAACACTGGAATTGTTAGAGCAGCTTGGCATCACTTGTGAGGAGATGAAGGACAAAGATTCCAGAAAATTAATTTTTGTAAATGAAGAACTAAAATTAAAATTTTTTCTTGCAAAAGGTCCGGATGTTCCCACTTATGTAGAATATGGAGCAGCTGATATTGGTGTGGTTGGAAAAGATACGATATTAGAAGAAGGACGAAAAACATATGAGGTACTAGATTTACAGTTTGGAAACTGCCGAATGTGTGTGTGTGGTCCCTCAGGAGCAAAGGAGCTTTTAAATCATCATGAGCTGATTCGTGTTGCGACAAAATATCCGAATATCGCGAAGGATTATTTTTATAACAAAAAGCATCAGACAGTCGAGATCATTAAGCTGAACGGCTCGATAGAACTTGCACCGCTTGTAGGATTGTCGGAAGTTATCGTAGATATTGTGGAGACCGGATCTACACTTCGGGAAAATGGTTTGGAAGTGTTAGAAGAGGTATGTCCATTGTCTGCAAGAATGATTGTCAATCCGGTTAGTATGCGAATGGAAAATGAGCGGATCAAAGAATTGCTGACAAAATTGAGAATGATTTTACAGGAGGCATGAGATGAGAATACAAAAATTGAACTATGAGACAAAGACAAATCTGCTGGAAGATTTGTTGCAAAGAAGTCCGAACCAGTATACCCAATACGAATCCCGTGTTTTGGAAATTTTGGAACATGTAAAAAATGAAAAGGATCAGGCTGTTTTTGATTATACAAAACAGTTTGACGGTGCGGATATTACAGCGGATACAATTACTGTGACAAAAGAAGAGATTGCGCAGGCATATGATCTGGTAGATGAATCTCTTGTGGAAATCATACGAAAAGCAAAAGAAAATATTCGTATCTACCATGAAAAGCAGAAACAGTATAGTTGGTTTGACAGCAAACCAGACGGAACCATGCTTGGGCAAAAGGTAACTGCGCTGCAAAGGGTGGGTGTCTATGTACCAGGCGGAAAAGCAGTCTACCCGTCTTCTGTACTAATGAATGTCATTCCGGCAAAGGTAGCAGGAGTGGAAGAAATTGTGATGGTCACTCCCCCTGGGAAAGATGGGAAGATCAATCCGAACACACTGGTGGCAGCGAATGAGGCAGGAGTAGATGTGGTTTATAAGGTCGGCGGTGCGCAGGCGATTGCAGCACTTGCTTACGGGACAGATTCCATTCCAAAAGTTGACAAAATTGTAGGACCTGGGAATATTTATGTAGCATTGGCAAAAAAAGCGGTATATGGTCATGTGAGCATCGACTCAATTGCAGGACCAAGCGAGATCCTTGTCATTGCAGATGAGACAGCGAATCCAAGATATGTGGCGGCTGACTTGTTGTCACAGGCAGAACATGACGAACTGGCATCGGCAATTCTCGTGACGACAAGTGAGACGCTTGCCAAGGAAGTGTCCAAGCAGGTAGAAGTATTTGTGGAAGAATTGTCCCGCACAGAGATCATGAAAAAGTCTTTGGAAAATTATGGTTACATTCTCGTTGCAGATACGATGGAGGAAGTGATCGATATTGCGAACGAGATTGCCTCGGAACATTTGGAGATCATGACAGCGAACCCGTATGATGTGATGATGCGGGTTCGCAATGCAGGTGCGATTTTTATCGGAGAGTACAGCAGTGAGCCGCTTGGTGATTATTTTGCAGGACCGAATCATGTATTGCCGACGAATGGAACTGCGAAATTTTTCTCGCCGCTTGGGGTGGATGATTTTATTAAAAAATCAAGCATCATCGCATATTCGAAAGAAGCGCTGGAGGCAATTCACAGCGATATAGAGCAATTTGCAGAGGCAGAAAAACTCACGGCACACGCTAATTCGATCAAAGTCCGATTTGAAAAATAGAGGAAAAGATATGGAAGAAAGAATAGTTACTTGTACAAGAAAAACAAAAGAGACAGATATCTCTTTGACGCTGAATCTTGACGGTTCTGGGAAAACAGATATCCATACCGGCATTGGATTTTTTGATCATATGCTGGATGGGTTTGCAAGACATGGTCTGTTTGATCTCAGTGTTTCTGTAAAAGGTGATTTAGAGGTTGATTGTCATCATGCAATAGAGGACACAGGCATTGTGCTTGGTCAGGCAATTCTTCAATCACTCGGCGAGAAAAAGGGGATCAGAAGATATGGAAATTTCATGCTGCCGATGGATGAAACGCTTGTCCTATGTGCAATTGATCTTTCCGGAAGACCGTATCTGAATTTTTCAGCAGAGTTTACGGCAGAGAAAATCGGTGCGCTTGACACAGAGATGGTTCGGGAATTCTTTTATGCAGTCTCCTACAGCGCGGCTATGAACCTGCATCTGAAAGTAATCGATGGTGGAAATAATCACCATATGGCAGAGGCTTTGTTTAAAGCATTTGGGAAAGCACTGGACGAGGCAGTGATGAAAGAACCTCGTATAAAAGAAGTTTGGTCTACGAAAGGAAGTTTGGCATAATGAATTATAAAAGATTGATTCCTTGTATTTTTATCTATCAGGGGAAAGCAGTAAAATGGTTTGACAATTTGGAAATACTTTCCGATGATGTAGTGAAACTTGCAAAAAAATATAATGACATGGGGGCAGATGAATTGCTTGTGTTTGATTTGTCTACCACAGATGAGGAACATGATCATGCAATTGATCTTATGAAAAAAATAAATCGGGTAATCCGAATTCCAATGGTTGCCGGAGGAAACATAAGACGTCAGGAAGATGTGAAAAAGATTTTATATACAGGTGCAAAACGGGCAATTTTGAATTTTTCAAAGGCATTATCTGTAGAGTTGATTGAGGATGTCTCAAAACGTTTCGGGAAAGAAAAGATAGCAGTCTCCTTAAATGACTTCGATGCCTTATTTAAGCAGCAGCACCTGATTGAAGAGTGTTCCAGCTCGATCTTATTTATGCACAGGCTGGATTTGGATTCTGTGATGAACATTACAGATATTCCAAGTGTTGTATTGACAGATGCGATGGAGGAGGAAGAGATTCTCCAAATTTTGAAGTGTCCGGGAATCAAAGGCGTATCTGGGAAATTTATCAGCCAGCCGGACCTGGATTTTGCAGAATTTAAGAAGAAATGTTCTCAGGAGAATATCAAGATGACTTCTTTTGAAAGCATCATGGAATTCACAGAGTTTAAGCTGAATTCAGACGGACTGATTCCTGTCATTGTTCAAAATTATAAGACCGGAGAAGTTCTGATGCTCGCATATATGAATGAAGAGGCGTTTGATCATACAATTAAAACGGGTAAAATGACTTATTACAGCAGGAGCCGTAAAACGCAGTGGGTGAAAGGTGAGACATCCGGGCACTATCAATATGTAAAATCATTGACTATTGATTGTGACAGGGATACGTTGCTCGCAAAAGTAGATCAGGTGGGACCGGCGTGCCATACTGGCAATCCGACTTGTTTTTTCCAGCCTTTAGTCGGAACGGATTATGATGAGACCAATCCGCTGCAGGTATTTGAGACAGTGTACGAGACAATTGTGGATCGGAAAAAGAATCCGAAAGAAGGCTCGTATACGAATTACCTGTTTGACAAAGGAATTGATAAGATACTGAAAAAAGTCGGTGAGGAAGCGACAGAACTTGTCATTGCCGCAAAGAATCCGAATCCGGAAGAAGTAAAATATGAACTGTCTGATTTTCTGTATCATGCGATGGTGCTTATGGTGGAACGTGGTGTGACATGGGAAGATATCATTAAAGAACTTGCAGACAGATAGGTGTCTAAAAGACCTTCGGAAAGCATACATTAGAATAAATGATGTATGCTTTTTATAATGGAGAAAAAATATGACGGAATCCGAAAAAAGGAGAGAGGAACTGCTTAGGCGGGCAAGGACGATTTACAGTGACAAAAAAATCCCGCCTGCGGTACATCCAAGATATCAGTCGTTTTATACGAAATTGTATGATACACAGGAGGAACATGAGATGACAGGATCACACAGTACATTTGGAGTGCGCATGTTTATTGCTATTTTGTTGTTTGCCCTGTTTGTTGCAATGGACTATAAAGGAGCGCAATACGCGGCAGTTGACAGCAAAAAGATTATTCAGGAGATTGAACGTCAAGTTGACATAGATTAGTTCTATTTGTTATACTGAGAATAGTTATCATATACAAGGAGGAAAAAACATGAGAGCCATGATGAAAATTTGGGTTTCAGGTGCAAGCGGACAAGTGGGAACTGCAATTACAGATGTCACCGATCCACTTGCATTTGAATTGTTAAACACAGATGTGGAAGAATTAGATATTACAGAGATTGACGAGGTGTTGAATTTTGCAGAACTCAACAGACCGGATGTGATCATCAACTGTGCGGGAATTACCGATGTTGCTTTATGTGAGAAAAATCCGGAGCTGGCATATAAAGTCAATGCACTTGGAGCAAGAAATTTGAGTATTGCAGCTAGAAAGATTGGTGCAAAATTAGTTCAGATTTCTACAGATGATGTGTTTGACGGGCAGAGTAGTGAACCATACTGCGAGTTTGACGATACAAATCCTAAAACGGTTTACGGGCGTTCAAAGCGTGCCGGTGAAAATTATGTAAAAGAGTTTACAGAAAAGCATTTTATTATTCGAAGCAATTGGATTTATGGAAAAGGCAAAAATTTTGTGAGCAATCTATTGGAGCGCGTAAAGACAGAGCATGTGCTTCCGGTTGCATCAGATCAGTTTGGTTCGCCGACAAGTGCCAACGATCTCGCAAGATTGTTATTGGAACTTATGGATACCAACGAATATGGCACCTACCATATTACGGCGAAGGGAACCTGCAGCCGGTACGAGTTTGCAAAAGAGATTCTGAGGTTGACAGATCATGACGTGACGCTTCAGCCGGTACCGACAAAGGAATCCGAATTTTCTTCTGTCCGCCCGGCATATGCGGTGCTCGATAATTTTATTTTACGAATTTTGAATATGCAGGAGATGCCAGAGTGGAGGGAGTCTCTAAAAATATTTTTGAAAGAGAATTATGGAGGTACACGGGATGAGTAAAACAGAGAAGAAAAAGGTTGGATTGACCACACGTATTTTCATAAGTCTGATTCTTGGCGCGATTGCAGGTGTTCTTCTGCACTATTTTGTGCCGTCTGGGCAGATTCGAGATGACATTATTATCAATGGAATATTCTATGTAGTAGGACAAGGCTTCATTCGATTGATGCAGATGCTTGTCGCACCGCTTGTGTTTTGTTCGCTTGTCTGCGGAAGTATGTCTATCGGGGATACAAAAAAACTGGGACAGGTCGGCGTAAAAACAATGCTGTTTTACCTTGCTACAACTGCTTGTGCGATTGCGTTGGCGCTCTCGGTTGCCAATGTGATCGATCCGGGAATCGGGTTGGATATCTCATCCATTGAGGCGGCAAAAGATGTCGGAACCGCAGAGGCAACCAATTTTGCAGATACGCTGCTAAACATCATTCCGACGAACCCATTTTCTGCACTTGCCAATGGTGAGATGCTGCAGATTATTGTATTCGCCCTAATTGTGGGAATTATTCTTGCAAAGCTCGGAGATCGGGTGGAGACTGTATCGAATTTCTTTGGTCAGTTCAATGACATTATGATGGAAATGACAATGATGGTTATGGCAGTTGCACCGATTGGTGTATTCTGCTTGATTGCAAAGACATTTGCGGGCATCGGATTTGATGCGTTTATCCCGATGTTAAAATATATGCTGGCAGTACTGGTTGGACTGGCGATGCAATGTTTTATCGTTTATCTTGGAATGCTTAAAATTTTTACTGGTTTGAATCCGATTATTTTTATCAAGAACTTCTTTCCGGTTATGGCGTTTGCTTTTTCGACAGCGACATCCAATGCAACGATTCCGTTGTCGATTGATACGTTGGCAAAAAAGATGGGTGTATCCAAAAAAATCTCTTCTTTTACAGTGCCGCTTGGTGCGACCATCAATATGGACGGAACCGCGATCATGCAGGGAGTTGCAGTTGTGTTTGTCGCACAGGCATTTGGAATTCAGTTGGATATGATGGATTACATGACAGTCATCGGAACAGCAACGCTTGCATCAGTCGGAACAGCCGGTGTTCCAGGAGTTGGTCTGATTACGCTTACTATGGTATTTAATTCAGTGAATCTCCCGGTGGAGGGTATTGCCTTGATTATGGGAATTGACCGAATTCTGGATATGACAAGGACTGCGGTAAATATTACCGGGGATGCAGTCTGCACAACAATTGTGGCTCATCAAAATAAGATGCTGGATCGTGAGGTGTTTAAAAACTCCGTTTCAAAATCAAATATATCAGGAAAGGAATAGAAAAGTATGAATTTTTCACTGGATGTCAGTGTTCCTGCATTAACTGTATTTTTTCAGGGACTCCTTAGTTTCTTCTCCCCATGTGTATTGCCGTTGATTCCGCTTTATATCGGCTATCTGTCAGGAGGTACAGGAAAACGGGGAGCGGATGGGAAAATACACTATCAAAAAAGCAAAGTAATGATTCATACGCTCTGCTTTGTCATAGGCGTCAGTTTTGCTTTTTTTGCGCTTGGTCTTGGGGTATCGGCACTTGGAAGTTTTTTAAATAAAAATCAGATGCTATTTGCCAGAATCGGTGGTGTTATTATTGTATTATTTGGGTTCTATCAGCTTGGCGTATTTGGAAACAGCCGTGTGCTTGGAAAAGAGCGCAGACTTCCATTTCATTTGGACAAGCTGGCGATGTCTCCGCTCACTGCATTGATCATGGGATTTACATTCAGCTTTGCGTGGACACCATGCGTGGGTCCGGCGCTTACCAGTGTTTTGTTAATGGCGGCGTCTGCAAACACAAAGGTTATGGGTTTTATGTTAATCGGCGTATACACGGTAGGATTTGTACTTCCATTTCTTGCCGTTGGTCTGTTCACAACAACGCTTTTGGAATTTTTTAAAAGTCATATGAATGTAGTCAAATACACGGTAAAAGTAGGTGGCGCGCTGATGATCCTGATGGGTGTTTTGATGTTTACCGGAAAAATGAATGCATTTACCGGCTACTTGTCCGGAGGCACAAATGCAAATTTAGAATCACAGGAAGAGACAGAGAAGGAATCAGAGGATGCGTCGGAAGACAAAGAAGAAAATAAGGAAGAGGAATCCAAAGAAACTGTCGTTCCGGCAATTGATTTTACACTGAAAGATCAGTTCGGAAATGAGCATACGCTTTCTGATTATAAAGGAAAGACTGTATTTTTGAACTTTTGGGCTACCTGGTGTGGACCGTGCCGAAGCGAGATGCCGGATATTCAAAAGCTTTATGAGACCTATGAGACGGAAGGGGACAATGCTGTCATCATTCTAGGTGTAGCTGCACCCGGACTAGGCCAGGAAAAAGATGAAGCAGGCATTAAAGCATTTTTAGATGAAAGTGGTTATACGTATCCGACACTTATGGATACAACCGGAGATCTTTTCTCGGAATATGGGATTTCCTCTTTCCCTACTACGTTTATGATTGACCGAGAGGGGAATGTTTTTGGATATGTGAGTGGCGCTCTGAATGAAGATATGATGAAAAATATCATTGAGCAGACGCTGGAGGGAAAACGCAAATAGAAAAAATAGAATGTGCCAATGTGGTCACATTCTATTTTTTTATATACGTTATACAAGCAAAAGAAATGCAAGTACAGAGCAAATCACTTGGATGATAATAAATCGAATTACGACTTGCGTATCAGACCAGTTGTGATTTTTTCTCAAGTGGTCATGAATCGGAGTACGAGTATTTTTTAAAATTGATATTTTTAAAAAACGTTTTAAAAATATCTTCACAAGTCCTAGTCCACCGTCAACAATTAACACTGCTGCCAGCAGGATGTAAAGGAATGGATGTCCTGATTTGACCGTGATGATTGCAAGATAAAACCCAAGCGCACGCGATCCGGCATCTCCCATAAGCATACTGCTCGGAGAGGTGTTGAAATACAAATAGGCAAGTAAAACTGCGACAAATAAGAAGTTTGCATTTGTATACATACCAAGTACATCTTTAAAGATCAAACTGAAAGAAATCAGTGATACAGTACACAGACTTGCGCAAAGTCCGTCCACTCCGTCAGAGCAGTTTGTCACATTGATCGATACCCAGATCAAAATAATTCCAAGTATGACATACACCGCTTTCGGAATGACAAGTTCTGTCTCGAAAAAGTGGATCACCGTAGTATTATAATTTACGAATGTCAGCATAGTCACGATTGAGATGATCAGGTCTATGAATCCCTTTTTGTAATCACTCCATGGGGTGTCCGCTGCATCATCCAGATATCCGCTTAGCATGACGCAGAAAAGTAATATCAGATAGATGATATACTCACGGTCAATTGGCAGAAACAATATACTACTGATGATAAAACAGAGTACAAAAGTCAATCCCACGCCTCGAATCTTTCCTTTTGAAAGTTTTCCGTTGATTGCAAACTCGCGTCCCTGATCCACCGGCAAAAAAGGAAGTGGAAACTTCAGCGCGAGAAATGTAATGAAAAACGTAAAGAGAATACCGGTCATGATCAGCTGAGTGGTATTCAAATAGTTGTTAAATAATTGATACATCATTTTCTCTTTTGTCCTTAATAGGCAATCCTTTCTTTGGTTTTTTCTTTATTTTAACATATTTTGTATGGAAAGTCATTCTGAAAAAATGAATACGAGAATGTAAAAATATATTCAAAATTCCTATAGATTTATCGGGAAATTCTATTTGCTTTGAAAATTCCGTTTTGCTACAATCATTTTATAAGATTTCAGCACAAGAGAGGGAAAAAATCATGGAAATTATTAAAGAATTACCAGAAGTATTTGAGGAATTTGCAGAACAGAGAAAAAATTCATTTTTGGCAGTAAAAGAATTAAAAGACAAAGGTGTTCCGGTTGTGGGGGCTTATTGTACCTATTTTCCGCAGGAGATTGCACTTGCAATGGGCGCTGCAACAGTGGGATTATGTTCTACGTCTGACGAGACTATTTCAGAAGCAGAAAAAGATTTGCCGAAAAACTTATGTCCATTGATCAAATCCAGTTATGGTTTTGCAAAGACAGATAAATGTCCGTTCTTCTATTTTTCTGATGTTGTTGTCGGGGAGACAACCTGTGATGGGAAAAAGAAAATGTATGAATATATGTCAGAATTCAAAGATGTATACCTGATGGAACTTCCAAACTCGCAAAGTGAGGATGCATTAGAGCTTTGGAAGAAAGAGATTATCAAATTCAAAGAATATTTAGAGAAAAAATTCAACACTACGATTACAGAAGAGCAGATTCGTGATGCGGTGAAGATGAATAATGCAGGAAGACGTTCTTTAAAAAGGCTGTATGAAGTAATGAAACATGATCCGGCTCCGATCAAAGGTCATGATCTTTTTAAGGTATTGTATGGAAGTACATTCAAGTTTGACCGTTCTCAGATTCCGGCAGAAGTTGACGCACTTGTCGCTAAGATCAATCAGGAGTATGCAGAAGGGAAGATGGAAGAAAAGAAACCGCGTATTCTTGTGACCGGATGTCCAATTGGCGGAGCGACAGAAAAGGTCATCAAAGCAATCGAGGAGAATGGCGGAATCGTTGTTACATACGAAAGCTGTACAGGTGCAAAATCTATTGATAAGCTGGTAGATGAAGAGAATCCGGATATCTATGATGCTCTGGCAAGACGATATCTAAATATAGGATGTTCTGTGATGACACCGAATCCAAATCGTTTAGAGCTGCTCGGAAGACTGATTGATGAATACAAGGTAGACGGTGTTGTGGAGATGATATTGCAGGCCTGTCACACATATAATGTGGAGTCGCTTGGAATCCGCAGATTTGTAAACGAGAAAAAGAATATTCCATATATCAGCGTGGAGACAGATTACTCACAGGCAGATATTGGTCAATTGAATACAAGGATTGCAGCGTTTATTGAGATGCTGTAGAGTACTGTGAGAAAAGGGTGGAATGTGTAAGTTCTGTCCTTTTTCTTTACTTGAAGTTTTCTCTTGAAGTGTATATAATATGGTAGGTTAGTTATAAGATGAAAGTCTTAATTTGTGAGTGAAAAGAAATAACTTACAGAATGGAGGATAAATGGAATTTCTTAAGAATCAGGATATGCTGATGGATATCATTGATAAAACAGATATTATCAGCAAGATGAAAGTTGGTTTCTGGGTCATTGAGTATCCCGAAGAAGGACAGCCGAGAATGTATGGAGATCCGATGATGCATTTGATCATGGGGAATGACAAGGAAATGTCACCGGAAGAGATGCATCAATTTTGGTTTGAAAGAATTGATTCTACCTACGTTCAGATGATAGAAGAAGCTATAAATAATCTGAAAAAAAATTATACAACAGAAGCGCGATATCCGTGGTATCATCCGAAAAAAGGATGGACTTTTGTTCGATGTGGTGCTTTCAGGGATGAATCGTATAAAGCGGGAGTAAGAATAAAAGGATTTCATAAAGATGTAACAGAGCAGATGGAGTTGGAAATCCGGGAGGATGACAAACACAAGGTTGTTGATTTGAAAAAATTGAAAATGTATTCTCCTTATTTCATAGAGATGTGTGATGAACTATTTGAGATAGATGCAGTCGACCTCACAATCCGCACTATTTTTTATAGAAAAGATAAATATTCGGAAATAACAGAGGAGACAGATATCTTCTCTGTCATTTCAAGATTCGTGCATCCTGATGATATACAGAAAGTGGAGGCAGTATTTTCTGAGAGAGGACTTACACAGATTGTAGAAGAGAATCAAATTGTTAAAATAGAATTTCGTACGAAAACACGTTTTGATACGTATACATGGGTGGAAGGAAAAGCTCTTTATGTAAAGACAGGAAATTTAAAAAAAATATTGTTTATCACTTATGATATTGAATCAAAGAAACAAATGTCTTTGCTTGCAAAAGAAAAAAATGCAATTTTAGATGCTTTTATTAATTTATATAAAGCAATTTTAGAAGTTGATCTGCTCACTGAAAAAGTGCAGGTTTTGAAGACGATGGGCGTTCAAACACAATTGTATCAAGACAATACGCTTCAACTAGCGGATCAGTTGCCCAAAATGTTAGAGCAGTTGGATATAGAATCAGAAAGACAGGAGTTGCTTGAATTTTTTGAAATCAAACATTTGAAAGAAATGGCAGCACTAAAAAAGGAGCAGAGTTTGGATTTACGTTTTGAAAAAGAAAATAAGCAGTTTGAATGGATCCAGATTAAGATCTTATACTTGCCAGGGCGAGAAGACAAAATATATGTTGTATTTGGAAACAGCGATAAGGAACATGTATTAAATTCAATCGCAGAGAAGTTTGTATACAAAAACAGCGACTGGTTCTACTATTTGGATTTGAAAAATGACTATTTTATCCGATATTCAGGAAACGCAGATGAACATACGCTGCCACCGGAAGAAGGATGGGATTATAGAAACGCAATGATTGAGTATTCCAAAGAATGTGTTGTTTCAGAAGATCAGGACTGGGTAATCGCATGTATGGAGCCGGAGTACATGATAAATCGCCTTGACAAAGAAGACGGTGAATATCAAATTTCTTTTGGAGTGTCAGATGACATGGGCGGATATAGAAGAAAAGAGATTGTCTGTCGATATTATGATGAGGAGAACAAGATTGTATTGGTTCAAAGAAATGATATCACAGAAGACTACGAGAGTAGTTGAACGAAAAGGAGCAGATGCTGAATGCCTCTGCTCCTGAATGGGAAAAATTAGGCAAGTATATGGGATAAGAAAGAAGTTTCATGTTAAATACTAAATATGCACATAGAGAGATTGACACATACTATATATTGTGTTAATCTTTAGGTGACTTCATTTTATATGGAAACAATATAATGATTTCCATAAGTCAAATTTTGTTCCGGATTTGTTTCCGGAAGAGAACTTTTAACAATCGTTTTAAAACGCATAGATAGACAGACACAAAAAGACAATGGTTCTTCTTTGTGTCTTTTTTTGTGCGTGAAAGGAGGAACACATGAAAAAAACGAAAAGAAAGGACAAAAAGGAATGTGTCAAAGGAACGATGTAGAGCAGCTAAGAAAACAACAGAAAACAGGAAGATTATTTGAAACACTTACTTTTTTAGAAAAGCAGATGAACGATGAAGCGGTCATTCAGGATGCAGACACAGTGCTGGCAGATATTTTAGAAGAAGCAGATTTTGAAATTACCGGAATTGCAGCCGATCTTTTAAAGATACATCAGAACAGTAAAGACCGGGAATCAGTGGAAACTTGTTTTGAAGTCTTGACAGGATGGACAATACCGGATTATCTGAAGAAATGCATTGCTACAATCCTCGAACAGAAAAATAAGGCAGTTTCAAATTCGAAGGAGTGTCTGCTGTATCAGGGAATGCACCTTTTTCCAGTGGGAAAGAAGGAAGAAAAAGAAGGGGAAGGCTATCTTCCTATGAAAAAGATTTTAAATGATGAGAAAGAAATCGACAGGCTGCAGAAAGTACAGGAACAGACAGGACTTGATGTTTTTCTTTGTCTGGAAAATTACCAGTTGTATTTTATACGGAACAGAGAGATTTTTGTATATCAGCCAAATGGAAGGAGGCGAATGTATGCAGACAAGTATTCTATGGGAAGGGAGTCTGCCAAGTAAGGAGGAAATAGAACACATGAAACGGGAAGGCTATTAGTTCCGGTCAGTAGACGGTGGATGGAAGATTTGCCTGAAATTGCATAATACACCTACGGGACGATGGTTTGCAGACAGTTTCTCAAAATCATTTTCGAAAGAAGTGGAACTGCATCGATATCTGGAACAGGTTGAAAAGCATGCAATATGGTTTGAAGTTCCAAGTAAAAAACTGCGTGTATATGAAGTAGGACAACTATTAGAAAGTCCTAAAGGTGAGGATGAATGTATCTGTATGGAAGTATTAAAAGATACAAAAAACCATTCACACCTTTTGCTGAAAACGGATAAGGAAGAAGTTTACCAGTTGGGAAGTTCTGCAATCTCGACTTTAGAAAACAGGGCACGAATCAGCGGTGCAGCATTGTCAAATGTAAGGCCTGCCGTACTTGCAGAAATATTGAATCAGTGTCTGAAAGTTGCTAAAGGGAAAGCATTACTTCGTGTTTCAGAAGGAAAGGTACGTGCAGTACACTCTGCGGAAAAAAATGGGTATCAAGTATATCCCTTACCAGAAGTATTTATGCTTGCCAGTGTTTACATACGCGGAGAGTATAAAAAGAGCACCTTTTTAGAGGGCTATGCAGACCAGACTATGGTATCAGCAACTTGGCAGATTGAAGACAAGCGGTTGGAAGAGGTGTATGAAGAAATCATGGAAAAGTATGGAAAGCAGGTAAAGGAAAAGCTCACAGCGACTATACGCATTACATCTTCTGATGTAGCAGCATCAGGTGCGAATATCTTTTACAGCCTGATGGAAGGAAAACGAAAGATTGCATTGGGTTCGGATATGCGGATGCGACATAATAATTCCGTAGAATTTCAACAGTTTACAGAAAATCTGCTTTCGACCTTCGAATGCTATAAAAATGCATTGAAAGGAACTGTGGAAAAATTGTGTGCTATTTCCATAGAGTATCCGGTCAATACCATAATCGGAATCATGACAAAACAAGGGTTTGGAAAAAAGAATGTTGCAGAGATTGTGGATCGTTATAAAGCAACCTTTGGTGATGTACCATGTACGGCATACGAAGTGTATTGTGGGATTGGAGAAATTCTTTTTCTTGCTCAGAGTAAAGGGGTATCTGGTAGAGCTATGGTGGAACTGGAAGAAAAAGTTGCCAAATGTCTGAGTGTGAAGTGGAGAGAATATGACATTCCAGGTGATCTTGTATATTAAGAGTCAGCAGAAGAAAGGAGAAAGAACTGTATGGAAATAAAATGGAATGGGCAGACAATAGAAAATCTGTTGGTAGGAACTTACTTGAATACCCTGTGTATTGCATTAAAAGAGAAAGAACTTTTGGCGGAAATGGAAAAATGGGAAAAGCCTATTTGTGACAGGTTTACATTTTTATGTCTGAATTGGATGAAGGAATTATCTGCTTTTACAACAACAGATGCAAGAAACGAAGCATCAGTCATACTTGCGAAAAAAATTTTTGAACATGACATAGAGTTTCCGGTACTAGAAGAAAAACAAGGAGAAACAAGAAAGTATCCTGAACTGAACGGGTTAAATGCAAATGAGGTAGCTGCTGTTTTTTCCGTATATCTGGAAGAAGATGCGGTAAATGGGTATCAGGAATTTCTCTTAAAACTTCGGAAGGAACATCGTACTTTACAACAGAATTTTACCAGATTTGCAATGAGGTGGCTTCGGGATGCAGGAAAGAAAAATCCGAAACTTTCCTGGATTAGAGAAATTAAAATTTGGCTGCCATGTATATAGGAGAAAAGAATATGGGTTACAAAAAGGGAAAGAAAGAACTTGGCATTTATTATGCAAAGACGCTGGTTTCCATTGCAGAAGAGATTTCTGCTAAAAATGCCGGTAAAGAGAAAGCGGGAATACAGAAAATCTTTTCTGCTTTGCAAAGGCGTGGAGGGACAGTCAGAAAAAATATGGCCTATCTGGTTACACACTGGATCTACAGGCTGTCGTTATTCACACCATGGGACGATGAAGAATTGTGGGCAGTAGATATGGCAAAAGAAGCATTCTCCTGTCCTATGACGCTTCCAACATGCAGAAGAAAGCGTATTTTCAGAATACGGAAAATCAAAGGAGAACCAGAAAAGCAGCTGGAAATCATTTTAGGTCAATTGACAGATTCTGAAAAAGATCGGTTTATGAAAGCTTTCTGGTTAGAACTTGTAACTATGGATAAGGAGAAACAGCAAATACTCACAGAATTTCTATTGGAGTGGCTGTGGGTGGAATGTGAGAAAGAGCAGACAATGGAAAAGATACGGTATTGGGCATCTTCATACTGTCTTCCATTTGTATAAAAAACAAACAGAAAAGGAGAAAAAGAATATGAGAAATGTACCAAAGTGGGCAAAGGGCAATGCATTTGCAAAACGATTTTTCAAATGGCTTAGAAAAAAGAACAATCCAGCTCTTCTGACAGGAGATGCGGTGTTTACTAAGGTTTCCAGTCGAGGTTTTACTTTTGTGTATATGGGACCAGACATGGAAAATAGAGCTAGTCACTTATATCAGGGCATGGATTTTGTCGGACTTTTTAACCAGAAGACTTTTGAATTTACAGATGTTGCATATTCTCTGCGTACTTTGCTAAATATCCCAGAAGGGAAAAAATTCCGCTTCCAACGTGGTTGTATGCATTGTTTGGAACATAAAGTTCAGGAGTATGCACAAAAGAAACTGGAGAAGGAAAACAAGGAGATTTCAATTACCGCAGTTGAAAGAGCAGCAGTTGCATGGAAATACCGGGAATTGATCGAACAGGCTGCAGGAGATGTGATCTTTGAAAAAACATCTGTGGCAGACCAGCTGATTCCACAACCGGAATTTGCATTTAATGGAGAAACGTATGTGTTCGATAACCGGCTGTATTTTCGTTATTTAAAAAAGCGTAAGACTGTTATTCGAAAATTAGGAAAAGCCTGGGCGAGAGAACTGCAGCATCGGGAAACCATGCGCCGGATTTTTGAAACAGAAGTAAACAGTAAAGTGCAACTTTTATTGAAGAAACAGCCAGAACGGATTGAAAAAATCAGGACACTGAGAAATGCGTTGGAAAAAGTACATCATACCGTAATCGTAGTTGTTAGAGGGAAACAAGGTGTTTTTGAATATTTCCATATCGATGCAGAGGTGTTAAAAAATACAAACGGAAAGTACCCGCTTAGTCAGATATCCGGACAAGAAAGGAAACGTCTGAAAGAAAAGTATGGGGTAGATAAAATCTGGGATGTAGAAGAGATTTATCAGGTAGGGGCAAGGAATATCTGGTATTACAATGTTATGGCCGAGCAGAAACAGGCTGCTTAATGAAAAGAATAGGAGGACAAAGGATGGAAAACAAAGAAACGATGAATTTACAGCAAAAATTGATTGCAATATCAAATGAAATGCCCAAACTATTAAAAAAGCATTATTCAGACGAAGTAGATTACGATTTTGTAAAGATTGATGATATCTTTGAACTTTTAAATCCAGCGTTTACAAAGTATCACATCTGTTTGCAGGAATTGGAAGAAACAGATGCAACTTACAGCAAAGTTGATGGCAGTTGGATTTATACGGCAAAACTTACCTTCTTTATTGTCAATGCAGATTGTCTGAATGAAAAAGAACGGGTGAGTATCCAATTGGTAGGCGATCATCTGGATTCACCTGCAAAAGCGAAAGGGGCAGCATGGACGTATGGGTTTAAATACTTCTTTTTATATAAATTCCGTATGAAACAGGAAACAGAAGATCCAGATATGAAAGGTACACCACCAAATGGGCCGGACAAATCGAAAGGAAATGCAGAACAGAAAAAAATAGAAGTGCCGGTAAAACCACAGAAATCAGCGAAAGAGTCTTCTGATGTAATAGCAGACAGCCCTTTATCACAACCACCAGTGACAGATATGAATCAAAAGAAGGAAAACATCAAACAAGTAGATTTTCTTCCAGATCCTGCAGATTTTTTGAAAGAAAACGAAGCAGAAGATACAGGAGAAGATGCAGAATATCACGAGGTGGAGAGGGAAGAACAACAATACTTGGAACTGTCGGAAACATTGGAACCTTTGAAAACAGAAGAAGAGACAAAAAAATCAGAGGCAGGGGATATACAGCCAGAATTTTTAGGGAAAGATGGAGAAGGCATATCTGAGCATCTTTCTACAAAAGATTTGAAAGCCGACAAAGCAGTACAGGAACCTGAGAAAAAAGAAAATGTTTCAGGAGAAAAGATAAAAGAAGAGAAGAAGAAAGAAACAAAAAGTTCTTCTTTAAAATCTCAAAAAAATGAGGAGGATTTTGGACAGATGAATCTTTTGGATTTTTCAGCACATCAGCCAGAATCATCCGAGAAACAGGAAACAAAAACCAATGAGACAAAAACAGCAGATGAATCTCAAGAAATTGATAAAGAAGAGGACAGGAAAGAAGAATCGGTTATTTCCGAGCAGTCAGAAGATTTTGAAGCGGTAAAAGAAGAGGTTCCCTTTGAAGAGGTAGATGAAGATGACTTTTTCTTGCAGTTACAAAGAGATATGGAAAGTGAAACAGAGAAGAAACCTCTGACGGTAGAAGAAGCCAAAAAAGTAATCTGCCCTTATGCTTTGTTTGAAGGAAAAACATTTGGGGAGATGCTTGAAACAGAAGCGGGTTACCGGCAGTTGCAATGGTTTGCGAAGGAATACAGGGGGTCAGATTTTAAAATGAAAGAAGCTGCACAGCTTTTATTGGAAAGCTGTGAACAAAAAGCTGCTTAGAAAGTTAAAGAATAAGGAAGAGGCGTGCAGGTCATGCCTTTTCCGTTTTTATAAGGGGATATTTCCAGAAAGGTTAAAATGGTATGAAAAAAAGAAAGTGTACAGAATCTGATCCGGTTGCCCCGTTCACTATTTTTGATGTAGCAAAGATGCTGGATATGGAATTTCTAGAAAACTGTAAAAGTGGATACCAGGTAAAAGATACCCAGAATGCAGCAAATGTTGTATGTCCATTTTGTGGTGATGCAAGAGGAAAGGCAAGCATCTGTATCTGTGCAGAGGGAAAAATCATGAATGTCTTTCATTGTTTTGATTGTGGAACCGGCCATAATATGCTGACACTTTATGCGGAACTTTGTCATCTGACAGGAAAAGACCGGTATAAAAAGGCATACCGGGAAATTTATAGAAGAAAGCAGAAAGAACCCGGCAGAAAGAAAAAGACGCGGCAGGCAATGCAGGAAGAAAGCCAGGGGATTAAGAAACGGGCGAGAAAACAGAAAGAATATCTGGCTGAACCAGTGAATCTGGAACAGCGGCATCAGGTTTATAAAAAAATGCTCTCTTATCTGGAACTGAAGGAGTATCATCGCAAAGATCTGGAGAGAAGAGGGGCAGATAGGGAGATGATCCTGCACATGGAAGAAAAGGGATATAAAAGTACCAGTGAGGAGGATTCGCAACAGATCGCGAGACGGCTGATAAAAGAAGGATTCCGATTGGAAGGTGTTCCAAGTTTTTATATTAATTGGGAAGGAAACTGGGATCTTAATTTTTATGAAGGAAACAGAGGATATCTTTGCCCTGTTTATACGGTAGATAAATATCTGGCAGGATTTCAGATACGTTTGGATCATCCCAAAGGAAAAAATAAATATGTATGGCTTTCTAGTGCAAACCAGAAGAAAGGGTGTGGAATCAGCAGTATTGTAGGAGTATCTGGAAAAACTGAAGGCAGTGAGATTTATGTAACGGAAGGAATTTTAAAAGCAGAGATAGCCCATCAGGTATCCGGAAAAACATTCCTTGGAAATCCGGGGATTGGAAATTGGAGAGATTTGTATGAGGTTTTGCAAGTATTAAAAAAACGTGGACTTTCTCATGTGGAGGAAGTATATGACATGGATAAGCAGCTTAGGCTTGTCTGCGACCAAAAGTATAGTGAAATCTGTGAGGAGTGTGAAGACAGGAAGAAAAAAGGGAATCCGGATTTTGAATGTCCGAAAAAAAGATTGAAACGGGATACTATACGAAAAGGCTGTAACCATACATACCATATCTGTGAGGAACTTTCTCTATCCTGCAACCGTAATCAGTGGGACCTGGATCCGGACGGTTTATGGGCAGAACATGAAAAAGGGATTGATGACTGGCTGACAAAGGAAATCAGGGAAAATAGAAAATAGCTATTTTTAAAATGTGCAAAAGAGGAATTGCAAAAGCAGTTCCTTTTTTGCATGGTTTAAAGTGCCATGAGAAAGGAGAGAAGTGGATGATTCGGGATAGACCTTAAAGAAAAATGGGAAGCAGGGCAGTTTTTGATATGCAGCATATTCCCGAAAATGGAACTGCCCATTTGAAAAAACAACAAAGAGAAAGGAGAGATTGTTTATTGAAAACAACATGGAAAAACCGATGCACAGCAGGTTTTTTAGCAGTTTTATTAGGGTGTTCTTCCCTTTTGACAGGGGCAAGCAGTACTATGGCAGCATCAATAGAGCAGACAGAGAGTAAAGAGGAAACACAGGCAGAGGACATTACCATCAAGCAGGGGGAAACTTTTGACCCGGATTCAGACTTTACGGGTATTTCTGTAAAGGAAGGCGAAAAAATTTCCTTTGTTTTGGCAGCAGATAAAGATGGAAAATTGTTTGATGCAGATAGACCTGGAATGTATGACTGCATTTATCAGGTGCATAAACCTTCCGGGGAATCTTATGAGATTACACGAAAAATCATTGTAAAGGAATCGGGAAAAGAAGGAGAGAGTCCGAAAAAGGACAGGAAACAGAAGAAAGAACAAAAAAGCGGGGAGGAAGATACAGAGCCGGATGGAGCCAATATTGATACCAGTGCGTTAAAGGAAGAAACGGGGGTTTTATTTTCTGTTGTACCATCTTCCATAGAACAGGCAAGAGAAAAAGCTGCTTTAGTGAAAGGAAAGAAGATTGTATATCCAAGTGATTTAGGTTCTTACAGTACCTGTTATTTCTATGTCAATGACCGGATTGCATACTGTCTGGAATCAAACTTACAGTCCCCGCCTTCTTCCGATTATGTTGCTGAACTTTATGAAAGCAATTTAAACTTACAGAAGGTTTTGTATTACGGATATGGAGGACCGGGAGATTTAACTGGGGAATATCTAAAGAACTACAGCAATGACATCAAATATGTCCTGACACATTTAGCAGCAAGTTATTGTTACGGCGGAGAGGAGGTGGCATTCGTGGGCTGCACGCAGGACGGATTGAAACGCTATAGCGTCATGGAATACATCAATTACCTTTGCGGACAGGAAGCACCGCCAAGTGCTGCCATCAGCCTTTCTTCCACAAAAGAAACAGCTTTTTTGGAAGGAGATATGCAGAAGACAAAGAATATTACATTGAATGGAGACCATAGAAATTATATCACCTTGCCTTTGCCAGAAGGAGTTACCTATCATGATACAGCCGGAAAAGAACAAACAGGTGGCACAGTCAAAATCCATGGAGGAACCACTTTTTATTTTACAGCTTTAAAAACGGTACATGGAACGTGGGAAAGCGGTAATCTGGGTGGCCAGGTAGGGGCACAATGGAAAACGCTGGTTGTTTCAACTGGATCTGGAAATCAGGATATTGGATATGGGGATTTTTATGAAGAACCGAGTGCATCGGTTTCCTTTTCCATTCAATGGATGGATATCGCTTGGGTTGAAGTGATCAAAGAAGACGCAAAGAGCAGTGTAAAACTTGCAGGGGCTGTTTTTGGAATTTATAGAGATCAGGCTTGTACAGATCTGATACTGAAGATGCCTCCTACCAATGAAAAAGGAGCAACCAAAGCGGAACTGACAAAGACACAGGATACGGTGTATATCAAGGAAACCACTGCACCGAAAGGGTATAAACTGAATACGAATTCTTATAATGTCAATCTGGAAGTGGCAAAAAACACAGATGCTGACTGTGAAAAATGAGGAACAGAAAGGGAAAATTGTTGTACATAAGCAGGGAGAGAAACTGACTGGAGTATCCGGAGAGGAAGGAAACATTCAGTTCCTTTATACAAATGCAGCATTTGCAGGAGCAAAATATAAGATTTATGCCGCTGAAGATATTTACAGTCAGGATAAACAGACAAAAATCTATCAAGCAGGAGATTTTGCAGCAGAAATGGAGACGAAAGAAGATGGAAGCTGTTCTTCGGGTATGCTGTACCTTGGAACTTATAAAGTAGTAGAACAGCAGGCACCAGATACGCTGACCATAGGGAAAACGGAAGAAGAACGTACCCATGTAGTAACCATTTCTTATGCGGGGCAGACAGTAGAAGTCGTTGAGGAAGAAACGCAGTATGAGAATGCTAGACCGAAGGTATCTGTGGAAGTACTGAAACAATCAATCAATGATGAGGCGGCTCTGAAAGGGGCAATTTTTGGTCTGTATGCAAAAGAAGATATTACCGGTGCAGATGGTTCTGTTCTGGTCACAAAGGGAACTTTGATCCAGAAAGCAGAGTCCGGCGAGAATGGAAAGGCTATATTTACTGCGGATATCCCAATCGGTTTTCATTATGAAGTAGAAGAAATTCAGGCTCCTTCGTTGTACTTCAAAGGGAATGGCAGTTATGAATTCTTTTATGAATATAAAAATGACAAAACGTATACATACACCTTTACACATACCTTCCAAAATAAAGAGGTACGTGGAGAAGTCCATATCAAGAAAATAGACAAAGATACACAGGACTCAGTAAGCCAGGGAGACGGAGATTTAAATGGGGCAGTTTATGGATTATATGCTGCAGAAGATATCCAACATCCAAATGGAAAGACAGGACTGCTTTATAAAAAGGATCAGTTAGTCATGCAGGGAACTATAGAAAAAGGTGTCCTGCATTTCAAAGACTTGTATCTTGGAAAATACTATGTACAGGAAATATCTGCACCGCCGTCCAATGCATATCTATTGGATAAAACGAAATATCCGGTGGAACTTGCGTATGAAGGACAGGATGTGGAAATCGTAAAGAAAAATGTAACGGTTTTGGAGACCATAAAAAAACAGGCATTCCAATTGATTAAAATCAGTGATGACGGAAACCAGACAGAAACAGAATTACTGGAGGGTGCCGGATTTAAAGTGTATCTGATCAGCGAGCTTTCAAAAGTAAAAGATGGTACCCTAAAACCAGACAATGGAGCAGAATTTGTTCCACAGGATTTTATTGGATATGATTTTAGTAAAGAGGAAACTGCTTCTTATTATCAAAATGGAGAGAAGATACAGACAGAAGAAATGTTTACGGACAAAAAGGGATATTTATGTTCCCCGGAACTTCCGTATGGAAAATATGTATGTATCGAAAGTACCGTTCCGGAAAATATGGAAGAGATTCAGCCGTTTTTGGTTACCATTGATGAGGACAGCAGAGAACCACAGGTATGGCGTGTCTTTAATGACCGTCCAATGCAATTCTATTTTAAAATCATCAAAAAGGATGCTCAGACTGATCTCCCGATTTTAAAGAATAGTGCCCATTATAAAATCTATGATGTGGAGAAAAAGAAATATGTCACGATGAAAGTACGGTATCCAAAACCGGAAACCATTGAGGTGTTTGAAACAAATGAGGAAGGCTATCTTCTGACACCAGAACCGTTAAAAATGGGTACCTACCGGATTGAAGAAGTAAAAAGCCCAGAACTGTTTGTGCAGACAGGATTTGAGCAGGTGTTAAAAAAGGGAGAGGAAATACTTCCTTTAAATGAGGTGACAAAAGAAGGAACTTATGAAAAAGCTCCAAGAAAATCCATTACCATCAAAGTAGACAGCAATACCGTACATGAGGTGGAAGAAGAAACTGGAAAGTATATTGTAGTCGTGGAAGTAAAAAACGATGAGGCAGTAGGAAGCCTGACAATCCAAAAAACAGGAGAGGTGCTTATAGGTGCCGAAAAAATAACAGACCAGATGCTGACAAAATTAAAAAATGGTCTGGCAAAAGTAGTCAATAAAGTGTCCAACCTGTTTACTGGAGAAGATGCTATGGAAACGGAAAAAGGATATGAGTTTGAGTATGAAGAACAGGGGCTTGCTGGGGCAGAATTTTCTATCCATGCAAGAGAAACCATTTATTCGCCAGATGGGCAGATGGACAGTGAGGGCAACCGGATCATACGTTTTGAAAAAGATGCATTGGTTGGAACAATTGTAACAGATGAAAAAGGAAAGGGAACTTTAAATAATCTTCCGATTGGCAAATTCTATATCAAAGAGACTAAAACAGGAGATTCTTTCGTGTTGGATCCAAAAGAACAGGATTTTGAGATTACCTATCAGGGACAAGAAGTGGCTGTTGATTATGTTACAAAGGAAATCAAGAACCAGCGGCAGAAGGTGGAAATTGAAGTGCTGAAAAGATCAGAAGCCACAAAAGAACCGCTTGCTGGGGTTTCGTTTGGATTGTATGCAGGAGAAGATCTTTTAAATGCAGCAGGAGAAATTGTGGTGAAAAAAGATGAACTGGTAGCAGTTGGAAAAACAGATGAAGAAGGGAAACTGAAGTATCAGGATACCATTCCACATGGGAAATATTATCTGAAGGAACTGGAAAACCTGCCGGGATATCTTCCGTTTGAAGAGAAGATTGAAATTGACGCTTCTTATACAGATCCGAAACTGGAGGTGATTTCCATACAAAAAGAGGTAGAAAACCAACCGACAAAGGTGGAGATTACAAAAACAGATATTACAGGAGAAAAAGAAGTAGAAGGTGCCAAATTACAAATTTTAGATAAAGAAGGAGATGTAGTGGAAGAATGGACTTCTACCAAAGAACCGCATCTTATTTATGCATTGAAACCGGGAAAATATATATTGCATGAAGAACAGGCTCCAACAGAAAATGGATATGTGAAAGCGGAAGATGTAGAAATTACCGTAGAGGAAACCGGGGAAATCCAGAAAGTTTCCATGAAAGACGATCATAGCAAGATTGAAATTACAAAGACGGATATTACCGGAGAACAAGAAATCGAAGGTGCTAAGCTGCAAGTACTGGATGAAGAAGGAAATGTGGTAGAAGAATGGATCTCTACCAAAGAACCATATCGTATCGAATATCTGCAGCCGGGGAAAACCTACGTCCTTCATGAAGAAGCTGCACCGGAAGGATTTTTGATTGCAGAAGATGTAGAATTTACCGTAGAGGAAACTGGAGAAGTACAGAAAGTTTCCATGAAAGATGAAGTACCAATGGGACAGTTGGTGATTAAGAAAACAGATGCAGAAGATCAGACGTCACTTGCCAATGTAGAATTTGAACTGAAAAATAAAGAAACAGAAGAAGTAGTTGGAAAACTTACTACAGATAAAGATGGCGTTGCAACCAGTGAACTGCTGCCAATTGCTACTTATGAAGATGGGAAGGCAGTAGCACCGATCACTTATGTATTATCGGAGACAAAACCATTGGACGGATATGAAAAACATACGGAAACTTATGAAATCACATTCAGTTATGCAGATGCCAAAACAAAAGTCATAGAAGTGGTAAAAGAAATCCAGAACAAGAAACTTCCAAAGACACCGGAAAAATCAGAGGAAGTAAAAACAGGAGATACTACCATGATTCTGTTACCGATTGGTATTGCAGTACTGACAGTAGCTGGTATCGGTATTGTCCTTTGGAGAATCAGACGCACTAAGAGATAAAAAGTATTTGGAAATGATAGAACACTAGACCTGCGGGGTGGTGTAAAGAACATTTCTGGATGCTTTACCAGAAGATTTCGGGGCGGTACCGGACCCCGCAAGTGAAAGGAAAGGTGATGCAGAAGCGAAAGAAAAGAATTTAAAAGTTTTTATAAAAGAGTAAGTGGGAATGAAGCGGAAAAATGCAAATATCCGATCAGACTGGATACCTATGGCTGTGGCTGTATGCACAATTGTTCCTATTGTTATGCACGCAGCCTTTTGGATTTCCGCGGGCTTTGGAATGCAGAAAATCCGAGAGTGGCAGATATCCAGAAAATCCGGAGAAAATTGGAAAAAGTGCCACCGGGAACCATTTTAAGACTTGGAGGCATGACAGATTGCTTTCAGCCGGTGGAACGTCAGGAACAGGTTACCTATCAAACCATAGAACAGTTAAATGAATATGGCATTGGGTATCTGATTGTGACAAAATCCCATCTGGCAGGAGAGGAAAGATACCGGAAACTTTATGATCCGAAACTGGCACATATCCAGATTACCATTACCTGCTTTGATGATAAAAAGGCGCTTGGATATGAAAATGCAAGCAGTCCGTCAAAGCGGTTAAGGGCATTGTTAAAGCTACAGGAAGAGGGCTTTGATGTTACGTTACGATTGAGTCCTCTGATTGAAGAATATTTGGATTTTGATTACTTAAATAGGCTACCGGTAAATAAAGTTTTGGTAGAATTTCTTCGGGTAAATGGGTGGATGAAAAAATGGTTTCCGGATCTAGACTATCAGAACTATGTTTTGTGTCAGAGTGGATACTGGCATTTACCGTTGGAAGAAAAAATCAGGATATTGGAAAAAATTCATCTTCCGTTAACGGTCTGTGAAGATGTCACAGAACATTATGAATATTGGAAGCAGCATATCAATCCAAACCCAGTGGATTGTTGCAATTTAAGAAAATAAGAGACATAAGTGTAGGCGGTAGTATATCAATTTTGGTATGCTACCGCTTTTTTACGTTGGAGGTAAGCAGATGAAAAAAGAATACTTTTTACTTGGGATATTAAGCGTGATCTTGCTGGTAGCAGGAGTCTGGATTTGTCAGATTATCAGTGAATACCAAAAATCAGAACAGGAATATGAAAAGTTGCAAGAATATGTGAAAGTAGAAAAGAATACAAAAGAACCAGAAGATATGAAGCCGGAAACTACAGAAGATGATAAGGAAAAAGAAAAGCCGGAAGAAACCGTAACGGTCGATTTTGCAGCTTTACAGGAAATCAATCCAGATGTTGTAGCATGGATCAGAATTCCAGGGGTACTGGAATATCCAGTGGTAAGAGGGGGAGACAATTCCTATTATTTGAACCATACGGTGCAAAAAACTTACAATATTGCGGGCAGTATTTTTTTAGATTACCGGAATGAACGGGACTTTTCAGATAGTAAGAATATTATCTATGGCCATAATATGAAAGATGGAAGTATGTTTCATGTATTGAGAAATTATCAGGATATTGATTTTTTCCAGAAGCACACGGATATGGAGGTTTATTTACCGGATGGAAGAACTTTGAACTATCAGATTACAACTTGTGAACAGGTGTCGGCAGATAGTGAGATTTATCAGATAGAAAGAGGATATGTTGAGGATAATAAGGGAAATGAAATCATATTGTCTACCTGTAGTGCAAAAGCAAATGTCAGAATTATTATAAAAGCATATTTGAAAGAAAAAACATCATGAAGATACCAGAAACAAGATATTAAAAAAGCAGATTGGAAAAGGAGGATACTAGGTGTATTTAATTGAAATTGATACAAGAAAATTTGATTTTCAAGGAATATCACATGAAGAATATCTGGAGTTTTTTGGATATCGAGGCATTAAAAAAATAAGTAGTTGTATTTACGCAGTAACAAAAACAGGACTGACTTTACCAACAATTAGAATTATTTCGGATAATTATAAAGATTAAAACGATGAATCAAAATAGACAGGATGTGAGCAGAACCATTTTATCACTAAGTTTTTTTGATGATGTGCAGTTTTCTAGAAAAGTAAATGAATTCCTTCCTTTATTGTGAAAAAAATATCCATTCTGTCAAAAAAATATTGTGAGAAATGGAAGATTATAGTAAAATGGGCTAAATGAAAAATGTATTAAAAGCATTTGAAATGTAATTCCAAAGATAAGGAGGGGAATGATTTGTAATGAAATATAAAAAAGTCGTTGCAGTTCTGCTTGCTGTTGGATGGCTCGGGCTCGTAGGAACTTTGGGATATTTCCTTGGACAAACAAATCAAAAAGGACCTGATGTAAAACAAGTAGTTGCCCCAGTTGCTGAAACAGAAAACACAAAACAGGAATCAAGAAAAATTGCGGTAGTCAATCTTGATGAAGGGACAACATCAGCAGAGGAAAAGATAAATTATGCAGATAAGATTGTTCAATTTCCCAGTTCTTCGTTTGAATATTCATCATTAGAGGAAGCAAGAACAGGATTAACAAACGGAAAATATGGTGCTTACATAATCATACCAGCCGGATTTTCACAAAATGTGGTCAGTCTTAATACAACACCACAAGCTGCTCAACTTGAATATGCTTTAAATAAAAATTTTTCAGGAGAGTCCCAGTATCATTTGTTATATGATGTGATGAGTTTTGGGAATTCTTTGAATGATAGTTTGAGTTATATGTATTTGAACAATATTCTTTCTGAGTTTCATAAGGCTCAAGATGGTGCGACTACGGTTATGAATAATGATTTAAAAGATAAAGATGCTATTGAGAGCATACAGTCGCATGATTTGGTACAATTAGTTGAAATTCCAGAGTTAAAAAGAGAAGAAAATACAACAGAGCCATTAAATGTAGAAGATTATGTAGAAAAAAATACTGCTTTAGCAACAGATCTTGACTCACAGTACAAAAAGTGTGTAGAAGAGGCACAATTACAACTGCAAGATATGCAGACGGAAGGAGGAAGCCTTTCAGAACAGCTTACGTCCTTAGCTGAATATACGGAACAGTTAGATGTGTTTAAAGATGAAGATGGAAATTCCGTAGTTGATTCTGCAAATAACAAACTGGACGAAGTTTTGAACAAAAAACCAGGAAATACAGTTGATACTATGCTTGAAGATTTGAAACGGCAACCGGATATTATAGCAGGTGAATTAGGGAAATCGATAGAGATTTATAATCAAGGATTACCAAAGCAGTTGACTGACCGATTAAATGAATTTGCAAATAAAATAGAAGCAGCAAATCCGGGATTGATTTTGGAAAAAACAAGTGAAGGGGGGTTAGAATTACATTACGCTACTTCGGATTCACCAAGAGTATCTATAACCCTTGCAGATGCTCCAAACTCTGAAGAAAATCAACAGGCAAATATGACAAAGCAGTTATGGAGTGCCATTACCAGTAAACTTGCAACGGCAGCAAATGAACAGGAAACTATTGAAATTATGGAGAAAGATCCTGATTTAGGTATAGAAATTCCGAAAGTATATACAACTGCAAAATCGGTGCAGACAGCGCTTGCAGAATGTGAGCAAGATCCTAACATGATAGCTATGTGTAATAGTCTTGGGTATTCTTCTGTAAATGCTTTTGTGAGTGATGCAGGAAATGGAAGTTTGTCACTTGACAAAACTCATGAAATTGTGTTTGAGGGTGATTTGAATGCCTTTCAGCAATACATTAATTCTGTGATTGCAAATGTACCACGAGAGGTAACTGCATTGCAGGAATATAAAGATTATCGATATGATGAAGCAGGAAATATGATTATCGATCCAGAAACAAATCAACCAACTACAATTCAGGATAGATTGAAGCATTATGGAACGCAGGTGGAAGCGCTTGAAACAGAACTTGGGAATGAACATACAACAAATGGGCAGGAAATAAAAAATGTGTTCAAGGATTTTTATGTAGATCCAATGCAGAAAAATCAAGAGAACTTCAATGGAATCCTGCAACAAAAATATGAGGCTGAATCAGTTTATATTAATGAGTTTAATGAAAAGCTGAAGGCATTTGCACCATCTGTACAAGATGAATATATTGCAGAAAATGTAAATGGAATAAAAGAGAATAACGGATTGCTCCAGAAGAGTTTGATAGAAAATAATATGTCTTATGTTGATTATGCAAATAAAGTATATACTACGACAGAAGAAAATATCAATACTCTTCAGAAGGGGATTCAGGATGCAAAAGATGCCTCAAACCAGGCAGTTGAAGACGGATTAAATGCAGCGAAGAACACAAAGGCAACCACAAGTAAAGAAAATCAAAATATTTTAGCCGACTTTTCATCAAAGCTTCCATATACGAGACTAGGAAGTATGGAATATACACAGGCTTATCAATTTATCGCTAAGCCAATTAATTTAAATGATGTTTCAAAAGAAAAGGAAAAAGTAGTGGAAGGGAAAGAAGTAAAAGAAACTTCTGCAAAGGCTGTTTCCGCAAAAACAACAAAGGAAAGCAATATAACCTCTTATTTGATTTATATTGTTTTTGCAGTACTTTTATCGGCACTAATTATATTCTTGATTTTGAGATATTTTAGAAATAAAAAACCAGAGCAATAAGCTGTTAAGCAGCATTGCATATAAAAAAGGAGAAGCATTCAAAGGAGGTACATTATGGCAGATGTAAACAACATTAAATTAAGCCCGGAGCAGATGGAGACAAAGGCAGCAGAATTTAATACCAGATGTGAGGAGTTCAATCAAGTGGTTTCTACTATGAGAAACATGGTAACAGCTTTATGCGATGAATGGGCTGGTCACAGCAGTCAGGCATTTTATGATCAGTTCCAATCTTTAGAACCAAGTTTTACAGCTACATCAGATCTTATCACATCAATTGCACAGCAGTTACGTGATGTATCCGCAGCAATGCAGAGCATCGACCAGGAAATCGCAGGGAAAATTGGAGCGATGTAGTAGTAGAGAGCCGTCGGGATTTTCCCGGCGGCTTTTTGAAAATATGAGGAACGTATGTATGGAAAAAATGGATGACACAGAAAAAGTACTTGAAAATAATGCTAATAGTGATATTAACTTCGACACCTCTGTATTACAGGAGAAGAATGAAACCTATTCTTCCTTAACGGATACTTATGGGATAGATTTGTTTACAGATCAATATGAAGAGAAAATTCAAGAGGTGCATTTAAAAGAATATGATGCATATCAGAAAATAGAAAAAAAGTTATTTGAAACAGATTTAGAAAGTGGAAAAAATGAATACGAAAAAATACAGGATCAACTGTTTTTATATACAAGTTCAGAAGTAAAGAAAGAAGAAATCAAAAGAACAGATAATACATTGGGCGTAAATATTGCCATAACAGGGATTATGGTCATACTTTTCTTTTTTGTTTTCTTCCTGATTTTTGACAAAAAAAGGAAAAGGAGACGTGAAGATGCAATTAACACTTACACTTACGAGTACTAAATATCAAATTAATAAAGATATTATGGTAAATTCTAAACAAAAGATTTGCGAAACCTTACAGATTTTAAAGGAAGCAGGACAAATAAATCCAGCTGTTGGTGATGGAGACAAATTAAGATCTATGCGTACAGGAATGTTTGTGCAGAAAGAATTTACTTATGAAGAAGCCGGGATATTCTATGGTGATATATTGTCAATATTATAAAATAAGAAATGGAAAGGGGAAATAGAATATGAGTAATATACAAAGCAATACACAGGTTGCTTCAAGTAGTTCAGAAACAATTTCAGCAAGTGCAAATAGTTTACAGGAGAAAGAAATATCAAAAGATACAGAGTCAAATATTACTGCCAAAGGAAATTCTATTACGGCATATGAAACAAGCCAGACTCAAAAATCAGCTTATAGATATGCGTTAGAACAAGATGCACAGCATATAAAAACTTTAGGTAAGACATTTGAGCAAGTTGATCAGAGTATTGCTAATATATTAACTGCTGGCTTATTAGGTGATTAATATGGAAGATAATGAAAAAAGGCAGTTACAGGATAAAATTGACGACTATAAAAAAGCGATAAGAACATTAGAAGAAAGTAAAGATGAAATCAATTATCAGGATAAAATAATAGAAAATATTTTTTCAGATATGTTTCTGCAATTTAAGCATGATGCAGAATTTTGCAAGAGTATCTCTAAACTTCAACAATCAGTATGGGAGGCAAAGACATTTAAAGATTCAAAATTTTCAGAAATAGAAAGTGATTTGAAAAGTAATCTGAAAAAACTAGAGAAAGAGCAGGAAAACGAGGAGTGGTAAAAGTATGGGATTAAAACTTTATCCAGGTTCTATAAAAGAACAGGCAGATAGTATTATTCAAAATCTGGAATCTGATAACAAAGATTTATTATCTGCATTGCAAACAATTTCACAATTTGTACAAAATACAGAACTTAAAGGAGCAGCCTGGGAAAGCATGAAATACCAGTTAGGAAATCACGAAGCTGTTATTCAAGGCTTTATTTGTGCGAATGATTCTGTAATTCAAGAACATGAAAATCTGAAAAGTTCAGTTGGAGATGAAAATCTTGATGAGGAAGAATTAATAGCAAAAAGAGACTCTCTTATGTCCACGAATGCATTTTTAGAAAAAAATATTAGTTTAATGCAAAGCAATATGCAAAATGATGTAATGAAGATAAAGTATGGTTTTTGGTATCAGGAAATGATTTTTCAATATCAAATTTCTATTAATCAAAATCAAACGCTTATTGATGAGTTGAATGAAAAAATACAAAAACTATATGATATAGAAAATACTACGGCCTCGTTGTTTTCAGAAAGCATTACTTTATATGATACTGTGAATGAAGGAATTGTGGCTATACAAAAAGGTTGGAATGGAACTGGTTTTTCTGTTTCATTAGACACTCCAGAATGGAAAAAAACTGTTCAATTACGATGGAATGATAGAACAAAAAAACTAGAAAAGGAAATGGAAGAATATGTTAAAAAATTAAAAAAGAAAGTTCCGAATATAACTTTAAAAGAGTGGTCAGAACTATATGAATTGTATCAAAAAAATCCAAATGCTGAAATACCAGCTGATTTATTAAAAGAAATGCTGAAAAATATTGGACAAATACCAAATGAAATTAAGGATAATATGCAAATGGATATAATATCAAAAGTTTTTGAATCAGGTGGTAAATCTGTAGTAAAATTGGGGGAAATATTTTTGTCTACAGGAATTCAGGGACCTGCAACAGAAAATAGTTTTGTTATATTAAGTAATTCATTTGCTCAACAAAGTGGAAAGTTAATTAATACAGGTACAAAATTACACTCTTTTGGAAAAGTCGGAATGCCTATTATAGGCGCAGCTATAGATTTTAGCGGTCAACTTATTTCAGGAGAAGAAGTTGGTGATGCAACGGTAAAAGCTGCTGGACACTTGGGCGTTGGTTTGATTGCCGGGGAATTGGGCACTATGGCAGGAACAGCTGCAGCAGCAACATTGGCAGTAGGACCTATCGGTGTTGCTGCTATTGGAATTGCAGCAGGTGCAGCAATCGCAGTATTTGGTAGTAGAGTTTTTGACCATGCGTATGAGAATAATTGGCTTGGGATAAAAGATATAGGGAAAGAAATAAATGAAGCGGTTGATGATGTAAAGAAAGGATTATCAAATGTAGGAAAAGCAGTATCTGGATTTTTTGATGGATTAGGTAATGCTTTTGCGTGATGGAGGATTTAAGAATGATGCTTTTATATTTTAATTCAGAAAAAGGGATGAATTATTATTATTCAAATGAAACACAACAGATTTATGCTATGAAAAATAAAGGAAGTGGTGGGCTGCAAGTGGGATTAGTTGCGGGTGCATCTATGATTATTTATTTTGTTTTAAATAAAATTGATGTCCAAATAAAAACGAATGTTAATATTTTATATTGGACAACATTGATACTGGGAATTATTGCTGGACAGATTTTGTTTTATCTAGGTAAAAAAAGATTGGACAGATTAATAAAAGAAACGGCAGTTGAATATACTTGCTCGAAACTTGAAATTGAACAATTCGTCAAAGAAGGGAAAAAACAGCTTGGAAGTAATACATGTTTAGTTATAATATTGTTAATAATTTGTTTTGCATATAGACCTTTAATGATGATTATTAGTCCGTATAGTGCAGTCGTAACAGTTTGTCATTTTATTATATGGACTCTAACAATCTTGTTGTTAGAAAGTTATCTATATACGAAGCCTATTGCTCGATATAAATATTATAAAAATATATAATATACTTATTGAAAAGGAGAAGAATTATGAATGTATTGCCACTTGGAAGTGTTATAAGATTAAAAGATGGAGAACAGAAAATTATGATTATATCAAGAGTTCCTTTATATAATAATGAAGGAACCATAGGTTATTTTGACTATGCAGGGTGCTTGTATCCGCAAGGACAAAATAGTCAGATGACATATTTTTTTAACCATGAAGATATAGAAGAAATCTATTTTACAGGGTATGTAGATGAAATGGAAAAAGAATTTTTGAAACAATATGAGTTACAAAAAGATAAAATAAAGTATCCAAAATTAAAAATTAAAGCAGATTAGAATTATTTTACTTGAAGGTGAGGAAGGTTATGGAAGATACAGTAATAAAAGAAGTTATTAAAAAATCAGAAGTTATAGCAAAAGATGCATTTGAATATCAATGGATCACCTATCCGGAACATGGATTTTTACAGTCGCATATAGAGGAAAAGAGCGAAGAATTAGAAATTACATATGATTTAGAAAACCGAAGACCGTTCATGGAGATTCGAAAAGAAGACCTTCCTGATATCCTTTTAGTTTTAGATGATATTGGAAATCTTAAAAAATACATAGAAAAATATTCTTTTTCTTTGCAGCCCCAAAATCTGTTTTATGATCTTCATGGAAGTGTGAAAGCGAAAAGCAGAGATGTTTTGTCTGCAAGTACAGACCGAGAGAAACAGTTCTTAAATGCCTATAAAGCAATTATTGGATATGCTTTACAGAATAAATATACATTTGAGGATTATCTGCAGGGAGGTATGCAGCTTTTAGGGAAAGAAGCGGTGTTAGGACAAGTACAGTCAGGAACCACGGTAGAAGACATACAAAAGATACTTTGTGAAGAGTATGAACGAATTAAGAAAGACCGTAGAGAGAAGAAAGTTCTGATACCAAAAAACAAGGTGACAACATTAAAAGTAACAGCAGCAGTTCTCGGGTTCGTATTGTTTGGGACAGTTGGATACATAGGATATGACCGCATAGCAAAAGAACCTTATCAAAGAGCCGTTATAGAGCTTAGTGATGCATATGTTCAGTCTGATTATGTTACATGTATAGACTGTATGAGAAATGTCAAGGTGCAGAACATGACAGCCCCACAGAAATTTATGCTTGCGAATGCATATGTCCGTAGCGAAAATCTTACACAAGAGCAAAAAGATAATATTTTAGCTAAAATGACATTGAATGATACAGAGTCGAAATTAGATTACTGGATTTATCTGGGAAGAAGCGATACAGAACAGGCTGCTGATATTGCACTACGACTTTCAGATGATCAATTACTTTTATATGCATATATGAAAGAAAAAGCAATAACAGAAGAAAATACAGAATTAACAGGTGCAGAAAAATCCGATAAGCTGAATGAAATTACAAAGAAAATGGAACCCCTGATGGAAAAATATGAAACGGAAGATCAAAATAACTATGAAGATATAACTACAGGGGATACTGAGGGGGATGGAGAATGAAAATGGAAACAGGAAGAATAAGATTATTTCGTCCCGATTACTTTACTATAGGTTCAAGGAAAACAGATATCGTTTTTCCACAGTGTAAGGTCGATATTATTGTAAAAGGAAAAGAAATTTCTATTCATAAAAAAACGGAAGATGTTTTGCTTATAAATGATAAGGTGATACAGCAAGACAAGGTGTTACTGGAAAATGGAGATGTTTTAACAATTGGAGATATTTCTGTTATTTTGTTGGAAAATGTAATTCTTATAGAAGGGAATATTTCTGAAATACATACGCAACTTCCTGTTATGAAAGATTCCAGAGTCCCGTTTGAAGGCTTTCCGAAGTATAAACGTTCTCCAAGAATTATCAAAAGAGTACAGGAAGAAAAAATTCAATTAGAGAAGCCAAAAGAATTGATGGATCGTAAAAAAGGCGGACTTGTTCAGCTAATATTGCCACCTGTGATTATGATTTGCATTACCATTGCAATTAGTGTGATTATGAAGCGTGGATTATTTGTAGTGATGGCGGTTGCCGGTACGGGGATGTCTTTAGTTGTTTCCATTATGCGTTTTTTCAGTGATAAGAAAGAATTAAAAGAAAACAAAATTCTGAGAGAAAAAACCTATAAGCAGTATCTATTGCGGAAACGAAAAGAAATCTATCATGCCTATTGTAAAGAAAAAGAAGCCTATGAATATAATTATCCGTCTGTATCTGAAATCCGGAATATGATTGAAGAATACAGCCCTAGAATTTATGAGCGAAATTATAATGACGAAGATTTTCTAAAAGTATCATTGGGAGTAGAAAAAACACATCCACAGCTTCAAATTCAGCTGAAACTTGATGAATTAAAAACGAAACCAGATATATTGGAAGATGAGGCAAAAGCGATTCAAAAAGAATTTTCTGTCATTGAAAAACCGGTAGTTATCGATTTGAAAAAGGCTCATCTTGGCCTGGTAGGAGAAAAAAGTGTAATACATGAGCAAATAAAGGCACTCATTTGCCAGCTCACGTTCTTTCACAGTTATCATGATTTGGAAATTATTGCAATCTATGATGAAGCTTATCAGGAAGATTTCCAGTGGATGCGCTGGTATCCGCATTTTAAAATCCATACGGTAAACAGCGTTGCAATGATCAATTCAGAAAACAAAAGAGATCAGATTTTAGGAAGTCTATATCAGATTTTAAAAGACAGGAAGCAAAAAGAAGAGGAAAGCAAAAAAGAGAGTACTTTTCTACCACACTTTCTCTTTCTGATTGATGAGCCAAAATGGATTATGGATCATTCCATCATGGAGTATTTGGAAAAGGAAGGGTATAATTTAGGATTTTCTATCATTTATACCTCTCATTTAAGGGCAAATCTGCCAGAAAATATAGGAACTATTGCAATGCTGAAAAACTCAGAAGATGGACTTCTGCTGATTGATGAACGGGAAGAAAAGCAGGAAAAGTTCAGGCTTCATAATATGCAGGAAATTCCTTTAGAGTGGCTTGGAAGAAATCTGGGTGTGCTAGAACACATGCAGGGGATTAGTGCACAGATACCGAACAGTATTACTTTCTTCCAAATGTATCAGGTGGAACGACCATCACAACTTCGGATTGAAGAAAGATGGAGAAAAAATAATTCTTCAAAATCATTGGCAGTACCGCTTGGTGCAAGAGCAGCCGGAGATTATGTGTATTTGAATCTTCATGAGAAAGCTCATGGACCGCATGGTCTGGTTGCAGGTACAACAGGTTCCGGAAAATCAGAAATCTTACAATCGTATATTCTTTCACTTGCTGTAAATTTCAATCCTTATGAGGTTGCCTTCCTTTTGATTGACTATAAGGGAGGCGGTATGTCTAAGATGTTTACAGCCCTTCCACATTTATTGGGGACGATTACGAACTTGGATGGTTCCCAGAGTATGCGTGCGTTGGCATCTATCAAAAGTGAACTAGCAAGAAGACAAAGTATCTTTAATCAATATGATGTGAACCATATCAATAACTATAATAAGTTATTTAAAAATGGAGAGGCAGAAGAACCTCTTCCACATTTATTCCTGATCAGTGATGAATTCGCTGAATTAAAAAAGGAACAGCCGGAATTCATGTCAGAGCTGGTATCTGCTGCCCGTATTGGACGAAGCCTTGGTGTACACTTGATTTTGGCAACTCAGAAACCTACAGGTGTAGTAGATGATCAGATTTGGTCAAACTCAAAATTTAAGTTGGCACTTAAAGTACAGAACGAAGCAGACAGTAAAGAAATTTTAAAAACGGCAGATGCAGCAAACATTACGCTGCCTGGACGTGCCTATCTGCAAGTGGGTAATAATGAAATCTATGAATTGTTCCAATCTGCGTGGAGTGGAGCTGCTTATAATGAAGAAGAACAGAAAGAAAAAGTCGATGACCGGGTTTATGTACTCAATGAAATCGGACAAGGGGAATTGGTAAATCAAGATTTAAGTGATACGAAAGAAAACAACAAAGTAGTAAAAACGCAGTTGGACGCAGTAGTACGCTATATTCACGAGTATTATGAAACACAAGATGTAAAAGAGGTGAAAAAACCTTGGCTTCCACCACTACCGGAACAACTTGTAAGCCCACAGGAACTGATTCGTGCAACCCCAAAAGAATTGAACATGAAAATTGCTATGGGACTCATTGATATTCCGGAAAAACAGGAACAGATTCCATATGATGTTGATTTTATCAAAGATGGGAATTTGCTGTATATTGCTTCAGCAGGATATGGGAAAACCGTCTTTTTGACAACTGCGGTTTTGTCCTTGGCTATGCAGAATAGCGTGCAGGATTTGAATTTTTATATTTTGGATTTCGGAAACAGTGGTCTGATGCCATTAAACAAACTTTCTCATGTGGCAGATTATATTGTATTTGATGACTCGGAAAGATTCCAGAAGTTAATGGGGATTTTGCAGAAAGAAATCAGAGAGAGAAAGAAAAAACTGGCAGATGAAGTAGTACAGAATTTTGAAGTTTACAATCAGGTTTCTGCAGAGAAAATGAAAGCAATTGTTCTTGTGATTGACAATTTTGATGTAGTAAAAGAACTTGGATATGAGGCTGAAGAATTTTTCCAAAAGATTTCCCGTGATGGTTATGGACTTGGGATTTTTGTGATTGCAACTGCTACCAGAAGCAATAGCATGAAATATTCTACCTACAACAATTTTAAAAACAAAGTGGCGGGATATCTGTTTGATGAGTCAGATGTAAATTTAATTGTTGGAAGAAGCACTTATAAACAATCAGAAACAAAAGGACGAGCTCTTTTGAAATATGACAATATGATAAGTGTAATGCAGCTTTACAGCATGGTCAAGTTTGAAACAGAATTGGAATATAAGGATAAAATTAAAGAATTGATACAGAATATTGATGCTCTGTATCCAGGTGAACAAGCTCCAAGAATTCCGGTTCTTCCAGAAAACTTGTTCTTTGCAGATATGAAAGAATATCCTCATACAGAGCAGGATATTTATGTTGGACTCGAAAAAGAAGCTGTGTGTGCCTGCGGATTCCAGCTTGGAAATACACCATTTACGATTCTTGGTGAAGCAGCAAGAGGTAAGACAAACGTATTGAAGGTCATTCTCGATCAGATGCTAGGAAAAGGAAAAATCTATCTGGTAGATTCCAAAGCTATGGAACTTTATTCCTATAAAACATCAGAAAAAGTTGTTTATATAGAAAATCAGGCAATGGTGCCACTGCTCATAGATGCACTCAAGGCAGAGATCACAGAAAGAAATCAAAAAGTCAAGGAATCATTAGAAATGGATCCGACGTTAAATCCAAAGGAAATCTGCCGGGAATTGCAGCCGTTTAGCTTGATTGTAGACGATTGGGATAATTTTGTGGAATTGACCAAAACACAGGCGATAACTTTGGCTCCTATTCTGAATGAGGCAGCAGGTGTTGGTATCAGTATCATTTTGACTGCACATTCCGGAAAGATGAAAGGATTTGACGAAGTGACGAAATTTGCGAAAAACACAACAGAAGGTTTACTTCTTGGAAATCAGGGAACAACAACAATGTTCCCGATTAATTCAGCCAAGGAACTTCCACAGTTTAAAGATGGTTTATTGTTCCATAATGGAGCTTATGTTAAAGTGCGGGTTCCAAAATATTAGGGAGAACTTTATGGATAAGGATAAAAATGGGGCAGAAATTGCTGAATGTAAGCAAAGAATATCAAAATGTAATGCGCAAATAGCAGATAACAGAATAACTATCGAAAGTTTAGAAGAAAAAATTGAAAGACTTAAAAGTGTAAGGGATGCAGTAAGTGCAAAAAAGGAAGAAATAGGTACGACAATCAGTAACATGGCGGGAACTATTGAATCTATGAATTATTTTACATGGTGTGGAAGCAATAGAGAGTCTTTTGATGGGGAAGTAATAAAAGTATTGGAAGATTGTGATGCTTTCAAACAGGATGTAGATAGCTTACAAGATGCATTGAATGATGAAATTACACAATTGGAGAACAAACGATATGAGCATGAAGGCATCATTGGACAATTGAAGATGGTACTTAATGATTTGGATAATTGGCTTACAAAACTACTAAATTAGCAAAAGCCGTGTAACTATTCATTAGAAAAGTGCCACAGATAGGAGGGAATCGGTTTGAAAAGAGGAGGATATAAATCAGCACTATTAGTGAGTCTTTTCTTAATCATGATGTTGGGAGGATGTGGAATGGATACGAAAAAAGAAGTTATAACAAAAGCGATAGAGAGTCATTTACAGGAAAAATACGGAGAAGAATTTGAAGTACTGTCTTGGAATCAACCTAAACTGTTACCATCAGATAATGGAGCAATTTATGCAACATGTATTGCAAAAAGTGATCCAAAACATCCATTTGAAGGAAGCTATTTTTATCCAGAAGAGAAAAATGCAAAAATAGAGGTTATTGATGATGGATATGCAGAACGTCTTTTGGCAAAGCAGATGGAATCCAAGGTAGAGAAAGCAGTTTCACAGGTGGCAGAGAACTACTATATCCAAGGAGACATTATTGTGCCAGAAGAATGGCAAGATATACCAGTAGAAGAAATTTCACAGTGGGAAAACTATGTTGCGCTTCGTAATCAAAGCGAACCAGATTATAAAACACTAGGGAGTGTTTGGGTTTATATTGATGCCACCACAATGACAGGAAAGACGGACGAAGAAGAGTATGGGATGTATGAAGAAGTATTTCGAGAGGAGATGGGTGGAGAAGCACTATTTTATATCTATTATCTAGACAAAAAGAACTTTCAACGGGCGGAAGAAAGAATGGAAAATAGTGCATTTGGGAATGGAGGAAGTATACTGTCAGAAGCCAGAGCAAACCAACCTTACTTTGGAACGATTATGCGAAGTGGTTCAAAAGTATTTGATGATTCTTTAGACGTGTTCAAAGCCGCAAAACAGGGAGAAGAACAAGAAAAATATAAGTAAAGAGGAGGAGTTGCATGAATCCGACAACAGATAAAGATGCATTGGTAGCCTCACAGATAGCATATATGAATATTAAAGAAGAATATATACATAAGGCTGAAGATAAATATGGTTCAACAACACTAGAAAATATTTTTAAAGTATCTAATGGTGAAGTAGTACGGGGTTATATTAATCGAGTATATGGAAATAAAGATCCAAAGACGACAAAATTGAGTGAATACGAGCAGATGCGCTTAGAGGAAGCAAAGGCATTTATAGAGGAGATAAAAAATTCAGAGTATGCACAGTGGGAAATCGTAGAAGTAAAAGATGATAATGCAAATTCGGGATTTTATGGATGCATGATTGATTGTGGAGAAGGCCAGTCGATATTCGGTTTCCGAGGAAGTGAAAGTGACACTACGCATCAGCTACGTCAAGACTGGATCAATGCAGATATCGCTTTATTCAATAATATTTTAACGGAGCAGCAGAAAGCAGCACAGAACTTTGTGAAAGATATGAATAAAAAATATGGGGATAATTATACAACATTTGATTTTTCGGGGCATTCTCTAGGTGGAAATCTGTCACAGCATGCTGGAATTACAGTGCCTGCAAACATGCAGAACAAAGTGGGAACGATTTACAATTTGGACGGACCAGGATACTCCGATGAATATCTTTTGTCACATGCTTTAGAAATTGATAATATGGCTTCCCATGTGAAACACTATCAATGGTCTTTTATCGGAAATTTACTTAATCAAATGCCAGATGAAATGTTCCAATCTATACGAACAGACGATAGGGTTTATGAAATATATGATTTGGAAAAATTGACAGATGGCGCTCTGTTTCAAAAACATGATACCGGTTTTGTCTGGCGCTGGATGATGGAACACGATACAGAATTTTTCCAAAATGGTAAGATGGATGACTTTGCAAAAACGGTTGGTGTAGTCATAAGAAAAATAGAAAATGAAGCCCCTGGAGTAGTACGGAATTTGGCTGTAGATGGAATCTTCTTAATAAATCTTTTTCTTTTGGCAAAAGAATCCGAAAATACAAAGGAATTTGGAAAGAAAGTATGCAAGTACTTTATAGATACATTTCAAAATGGCGTCCATATAGGAATGGAAATTTGGGATTCCATTGAAAGAGGAATTTCTAAATGGGCGGCAGCAGGTGTGGATTTTATTGCACTATTTAAAAATCCATATTTTAGACAAGTAAATGATTTCAAAAAGAAAGCGGGGAGGATTACAAGTACTTATGGGCATTTGGATATGGAAAGTAAACTTATATCTCTTAACAATATGACAGAAACATATCAGAACCTGGATCATTTGATGAAAATGTATAAAACATTTCTTATAGCAAGTGCAGACTCTTATAGAGAAGCGGGAAAACTTATGCTTCTTAAAGAAAAAGATATATTATAAGAGAGGGGGAAGAATGTGGGATATTATCTTAGAATGGAAGAAATTTTAAGCTTACAGCTTAAATCGCAGGAACAAATTGAGCGTTGGAAAGAAGAGCTACAAGAGGTTGGAAAAACTCTGGAAGTTTTAGGAGATACAAACGAATTGCAAGGTGAAGCTGGTACAAAATTAAAAGATAACATAAAAAATATTCATATGCCAATAAAAACAGAGATAGAAGCTCTTCTAGATCTATTCCAAGAAAATTATTCTAAATACGTACTAGGATTTATGGAACTTGAGGAGTCAAATACAGCAATTATTAAACAAGATGTGTTAGAAAGACAGCAGAAACAATTAAACTTATATAAAGAAAGTTATACTGACATTTATGAGAATATCGTAGATGAACTTAGTAAAGTAGATGATTTATTCAGTTATTCCATCGAGTTTCAAGTTCCAGAGAAAATTGATACACTTATGGTTACATTGACAGACATTAACGAAAAAATTGGAGAATATGATGTGTCACATGCGAATGATATGAGTTTACTTGATGAAGGAATAACTTTAATGCGAATGAAATTTTCTAAATAATTAAGAAACGTTCTGTTTTATTTTAAATATGAGAGGTATGAATGCAATGAAAGAAGAAAAGTTTTTACCATTAGGTTCTGTAATTATTGTAAAAGGAAGTGTAAAAAAGCTTGTTTTGATTGGAAGAGGTGTTGTAGCAATTTTCAAGGGGGAGCAAAAATATTTTGATTATGTTGCTTGTACTTATCCAGAAGGCTTGATTGGAGAAAACGTGTTATATCTAAACCACGAGGATATTGAAGAAGTAATTCAAAAAGGGTTTCAAGATGAAGATGATTTCAGAATGCAAAAAAGTTTAAAAGAACATTTGGATGGATTATTAAAAATAGAAAATGAGTCATAAAACTTTTGCTTTCTGGACAGGGAGGTGTGATTCATGGCAAATAAAAATCAAGCTGCTATTTCATCTGCAAAATATGAAATTAATCAAGCAAACTATAGGATTTCAGAGTGTCAAAATGAAATTCAGGGATTAGAAAAGAAAATTGAGCGTTTGGAAGGTGCAAAACAGAAACTGCAGACTTATAAACTCAATATAGAGTCGGAGAAATTTGACATTACGCAAAAACTTTCATGTAGCAGTTGGAAAGGATCTAATAAAGAAGAGTATGAAGGAATTGCTGAGGAACAGCTTAAACCTTGTTATCAAACATATTATGATGAAACTGATCAAGCCGTAGATGCGATTATGGATGAAATCACAAGATTGGAAAATCAGATTTATGATCAAGAAGGAGTGATTGGCTGGCTAAAAAGTCAGATTAACTCTTTGGGAAATTATATTGAAACATTGCTTAATTAGGTAAGGGGGACTGTCAATGATTGAATTAAATAAATTAACTTATAATTCGAATGTGTCAGCGTTATCTGTAGCCAGCCAAGGTATTAAAAAAAGTAAAGAACAACCGGAAATTACAGGAAATATGAAATCTTTAGCAGCATTTTTAGAAACCTATCAGACTTTATCAGAACTGTTTGGAAGTTATAAAACTTTATTGCAGGAAGATGTGGGAAAACTACAAGATGTCAGTACCTGTATGACTTATGCAGAACAATCCTTAATAAAACGATAGACATTTAGCGGTTGGAACATATAGAATTTGAAAAGAAGCACCCAAGGAGGAGGTGTGTTATGGGATACCATGTGAAAATTGAAGAGTTGTTGGAAGTACAAAATCAGATTATTAGCCAGTTGAGTGAATGGGGAACACAATTAGAGACGGTTTATCAGGCATTAGAAACGATTGTAGTAACACCATGCATCCAAGGGGAAACCGGGAAAAGCATACAGAATTATATACAAGAAGTACATATTCCTGTGATTGGATCACTACAGCAACTCTTAACTGAGTTTCAGGTACGTCTTTCGGTATATGCAGAGGGATATTATGGAATTGATTCTTCTTATGAGGCTGAGATTCCACAAGAAATATTGGAGGAACAACAGCAAGTATTGGAGAATGGACGGGAGGACTTTGAAAATTTACGGGAAGAAATTAATAGCGTCATTTCCAGTGTTAGTGATATTGTTTCAGTTGTCCAGCCTTCAGGTTTGGCATTAGTACTTTCTTATCAGTTGATGGAAAGTCGTGTTAAAACTTTAAACAGTGACATTGGTGATTATGAGGAAACACATCAAAATGATACGCAGAATATGAACTCTATGCTGGAGTCTATAAGGTCTATTTTGATAGCAAGAACAGGAAGTCCTGCTATATCAGTAACCAATTATCAGGCTGGTTCTATTGCAATGCTACCGTCATATCAAAGGCTGCAGATGGAATATGAAGCAAGTGGAAATTTTGTAGCTCAGAACATAGCTCAGTACGAAGCTGCAATGAAAAAGTTTGAAGATAAAATGAACGATAAACTTGCTGATGATAGGAAAGCAGAAGGATTAAAACAATTTCTTTCAGGCATCGTATCTGTAACGGTGGGAACAGCACTGATTTTCGCAACTGCGGGTGCGGCTACCCCTATTGTGCTTAGTGCAGCTGTTGTAGGAGGAACATCTACATTATATGGATTATCGAATGCAACAGAAGGAATGAACAATATATCCCTGGGTTTTTCCGGTGATGGATTTGCAGTAGCAGAAAACCCTATCCGTGATACACTGTTTGCAGGAAATCCGGAATTATATTATACTATAGGAAATGCCAGTACTATGATTTCTGCAATGGCATTACCGATGAGTGGCATCTTAAAAGGAGCAACAGGTGCTACAAAATTTAAAGCTATCGCCGTAGATGGTGGAAGGATATTGATTGGTAATGTAGCAGAGGATAAAGTTTATGATGTAATCTATCAAAGTACAGATAGCCGTATATTGGCAATGTTGGGAAGCAATGTGGTAGAAGGAGTTCTATCAGGAAACCCAGTGAATAGTTCGGTATCGGAAATTGGAGATGTAGCGAGAAAGACAGATATTGAAGAACTGGGGGATAACTTGATAGATTTGCGGAGAAAAGGCTTTGAGGGCGTAAGTGAAGCTGATAAATTAAAATTAAGTTCTTGGAAATACGCTCCAGATGAAGAACTATATTTAAAGTATAAAGATGTATTTGATAACCCTAAGTATTACAATCAAACAACAGGTGAAATAAATTGGCCAGGTCAACATGGAGATAAAAATACAGATGGATTTCTTAATGGTAAATTCGATGAGGTAACTTTAAAACCAGGAGAAAAAATTGATAGATATGGAACTGATTATGGTTCTTTCGCTTCGCCAGAAGGAATATCTTATGGTCAGAGAGCATTAGCGCCAGGAACAGATTTAAAACCATATAGTGTATTTGAAGTTCTTAAGCCAATGAAGGTAAAGGCGGGTGAGATTGCACCGTGGTTTAATGAAACTGGTGGAGGTATACAATATGTGTTACCAGATATAATAGATGAGTTATTAGATGCGGGAATAATAAGGAGAGTAAAATAAAATGACAATAGTTGAGTTGGAAAAAGAATTAAATAAAATAGGAGTTCCCAAAGAGTTATACTCTTTAATGATAGGTGGGTTTCCTAATGAAAAGTTATGTATTGTTAAGGAAGAAACATGGCAAGTTTATTATAGTGAGAGAGGTCATAAATCTGGATTAAAGGTATTTGATACAGAAACAGAAGCTTGTGAGTTTTTTTTGAGAAAAATGAAACGTTATTCAACCATATAATATTTATCATTATAAAAAGTATAGATGCATATAGAAGGAATATGGATTCTTGGAAGGTTAAAGGAACATATACAGAGAGAGGGGTATACAGACTGTTTCGCAAATATGTCGATAAACAGGAATATCCTTCCTATCAAGGTTGGAAACAGGACATGCTGAAAATGGGGATTTTATTAAAAAATCCTAAAACAGAGCAGACAGTAAAAAGAAAGGCTGAGCATATAGTAACAGAAATCTGTATTTCGGTGAAGACGATTGAAGATGCCTGTAACCTTGTGAAACAAGCATATAAAGATTCCGATTTATGCTTGGGAGAACTTTTTCGGAATATAGAAATTCAAGGATTGAGCATTCAGGAAGTCGTGGAAGTATTTTCTGTATTGTATCGTGAACTAGAAAATGACAGAGTCTGTCGTGTGAATGTGGAAGAAAATTTTTTTACATTTATATCATAGAAATTTGATGACGGTTGGGGTATGTCGGTGACATGCCCCTAAAAAATACCGTTGACAGCCAATTACGCAATAAAAAAGGCAATTTATACAAAAAACCTTGTAGTTTTACCGGGGTATATTATTCTAAAAGAAAAAGGGTGGGAATACCAATGATAAAAATTGCGATATTTTACCAAAAAGAAAGTAAGCTCCTGGATGATATCCGAAAGGAAGCGTGTCAGTCAGATAACGTATATGCAATCTACGAGTATTCTACGATAGATGCTTTTCGCAAAGCAAATGAAGAAAGCCCTATGGATATTGTGTTTGTGGAAGATACTACAGATAATTGTGGACTGGCGGTCGCCAGGTATATCAGAGAGAAAGAACAAAGAACTTCTTTCTACTTTTTCGGGAAATCTGCTAATCGGGCTTTTTACGGTTATGAATATAGAACGGCATATTATTTGACGGAAAAAGAACAAGTGGAAAGTTTAAATATCTATCAGCACTTTTTCAAAAAGTATTTTCCAAGGAAAACGATTTTCCTGTTTGATCAGGGCATGGATTCTGCATGGGCTATGTGTTTGTCTGAAGTAGTTTATATTGATTTAAGAACAGGGGATATTTATACAGAAAAAGGAGAGAAAAAATCGGGTTATATACTGACAGAAAAAGTATTGGAAACAATACGAAAAAATCCCTCTTTTTTGAATGTTTCCGGGGAATATCTCGTCAATCAGGATTTTATTATAGGCGTGGTTGGACTAATAATTCATTTGTATCAGAATAAGAGAATTTTATGCAAAGAAAAGGAGATAGATACGCTTAAAGCCTTTCTTTGGAATATGGGACAAAAAGAAATTTTATAAGAAACATCACACATACAATATATAGAAAAATGGATTGTAAAACGCTATATATTGTGTTATTATAATAACGAATATATTTTTACAAATGGAAAGATTTGTAGTTAGTATTTCATTTTGGCAGAAGCCAAAAGCAGTATTTTAAGGAATATCCTAAGAAATATAAAGAGAGACATGAAAAATCGTATGGTTTTTTGTGTCTTTTTTTGTATGTAAAAAAGAAAGGAGGAAAAATTTAGTTTTTTATAGTAAACATTACAGTTGTATGAAAGGAGAATAACCTATGAAAATTATTTGTAAAAAGGCAGATTTAGTAAAAGCAGTTCAGACAGTATCAAAGGCGGTTCCTATGAAATCATCCACCACTATTTTGGAATGTATTTGCACATTTCGGATAAACGGAGCCCCTTTCCCGCGTCAGCGGTGTAAGAGGCTCGCACCAGCGGTGCGTTATCCGTTTGTTGTTACTTGTTAATAGGTTCCATATCTCTCATGTTCTTACCATTCATCTCCAAACGATAGGCTCCACTAAGCATGCGTGCAAGGCACGCCTCTGCATAAGTATGATCCTGAAACATGTCATACCAGGCAGGTACAGGGAACTGAGAGATTACAAGGATGGATTTATGAGGATCTCTGCTGTCGAATACCTCAAATAAGTTTCGGCACTTATTAACATCCATGTTCATCAATCCAAAATCGTCAACGACAAGAAGATCATAGCCAGCGAACAGATTCAGTTCTTCTTGATAAGTGTCGAGTTTTTCTGCTTTGGACAACTCATTTATCAACTGGCTAGCCTTCATGTACCGGACTGTCTTGAACTGCCGCAAGGCACAAATACAAAGTGCATTGGCAAGGTAGCTTTTACCGGAACTGGTTTTTCCTGTTATGACAAGATTTTTTCCCTGTTCAATCCATTCACATTTGGAAAGTTCCTCTATGATGCGCACATCCAGCTGTCGTTCCGGATTATAAAGCGTTTCATCCAGATCAGCAGCGGGATATTTCAAGGTTGCCTTTTTGATAAAACGATTCAGTTTCTTGGAATAGCGCAGATTCCATTCAGCATCTACGATACGCTGTATTTTTTCTCTGAATGGAAGAAGTTCTGCATTGGGATCTGCAAACACTTCCTCCAATGCTTCTGCCATACCGGAGAACCGCATACTTTTAAGCTTACTGCAGATTTCGTAGTCCTCTGTGGAAAGTTGGTTTTTATTTATCATCGATACTCCTCCTTCCCTCGTAAGTTACTATGCTCTGGAAGTGAGGATGTAGTCGGTACCGAATGATTGTCCTGCATATTTTTCAGGAGCTTTTTGAAATAAGAATACCTACAGGCATTACTTTCCACGCATGTTTTTGCGATATCTTCCAGCAAAAGTCTGGATTGATTCTTACACATATGAAGAATGCCGTTACAACTATTATAGGCTTGTTCTTCGTGCTGAGGTGTAAGAAGCACGGAATCAATAAGTTTACCCATATATGGACCGATACTCGAGGCCCATCGTCTGTAATAAGCGCCATCTTTAGAATTCACTTCTTTGTAGTATTGATGCTCTGGAGCCATGTGCTCCGGCTTGGTGATGTATTTGGGAAAGTCCTTGTAGGACCTTCTATGGGTACAAATCAGCTTGTTATTCCGGTCGCAGATTCGTACCTCTGCCATTGTAGCACGACAAACGCATGAATGAATAAATTATGAACACCCTGTCCGGATTTTTTGATA
>ENA-OOZR01000039-OOZR01000039.1-human-gut-metagenome-genome-assembly--contig:-NODE-39-length-138918-cov-47.889927_pt1 | contig 138918 bp, 113 predicted proteins | sample MGYA00241045_ERZ501406 | MGnify/ENA primary metagenome ERZ501406 (study PRJEB25962, sample SAMEA2042920) | human gut metagenome | biome: human gut; feature: human-associated habitat; material...
ATTTTTATAGTCAATGAAAAAAAAGAAGGCGCATCGTGTATTACGACACACCTTCTTCGCTATATGGTTTTTAACTGATTAGCAGTTTACAGAAGCCATGTGAGCAATCAAATCCAATACTTTGTTAGAGTAACCGATTTCGTTGTCATACCAAGAAACCACCTTAACAAAAGTATCAGTCAAAGCGATACCAGCTTTAGCATCGAAGATAGAAGTACGAGTATCACCCAAGAAGTCAGAAGAAACAACTGCATCTTCAGTGTAACCCAATACGCCAGCCAATTCACCTTCAGAAGCTTCTTTCATAGCTGCACAGATTTCAGCATATGTAGCCGGTTTAGCCAAGTTAACTGTCAAGTCAACTACAGAAACATCCAAAGTCGGAACACGCATTGACATACCAGTCAATTTACCGTTCAATTCAGGAATAACTTTACCTACAGCTTTAGCAGCACCAGTAGATGAAGGGATAATGTTACCAGAAGCAGCACGACCACCTCTCCAGTCTTTCATAGAAGGACCGTCAACTGTTTTCTGAGTAGCTGTTGTAGAGTGAACTGTAGTCATCAAACCGTCAGTGATACCCCATTTGTCATTCAATACCTTAGCGATAGGAGCCAAACAGTTAGTAGTACAAGAAGCGTTAGAAACGAACTGAGTACCTTTAACATAAGTCTTTTCGTTTACACCGCAAACGAACATCGGAGTATCATCTTTAGAAGGAGCTGACATAACTACATATTTAGCACCAGCTTCAATATGAGCCTGAGCTTTTTCTTTAGTCAAGAACAAACCAGTAGATTCAACTACGTATTCAGCACCGATTGCATCCCACTTCAAGTCAGCCGGATTTCTTTCAGCTGTTACGCGGATTGCATTGCCGTTCACGATCAATTTGCTATTTTCTACGTCAGCTTCGATAGTACCGTCAAATTGTCCGTGCATAGTGTCATACTTCAACATATATGCTAAGTAATCAACCGGGCAAAGGTCATTGATACCTACGATCTGAATATCGTTTCTTTTCTGAGCTGCACGGAATACAAAACGGCCGATACGACCAAATCCGTTAATACCTACTTTAATCATTTTGTTTAAATTTTAAAGGTTTTATAATATAGCTTTTAAACACTCTACGTTGGAATGTTGTTAAACGTTTAGTATTTATTTCCTAAACGCGGTGCAAAAATAAGAATTTGTTTTTATATTCGCACATAAATTCATATTAAAATAAAAAAAAATGGGAAAAAGCAGCTTCTTGCAAGATTTTAAGGCGTTCGCAATGCGCGGAAACGTCATTGACATGGCAGTCGGTGTCATCATCGGCGGAGCCTTCGGTAAAATAGTATCTTCCATTGTGGCCGATGTCATCATGCCTCCCATCGGATTGCTGGTAGGTGGCGTGAACTTTACAGATTTGAAACTACAATTAAAGCCGGCCGAAGTAGTGGATGGAGTTGAAAAAGCTGCCGTAACGTTGAATTATGGCAACTTCCTACAAGCTACTTTCGACTTTATCATCATTGCTTTTTCTATATTCTTATTTATAAGATTACTTGCCAAGCTGAATCGCAAGAAAGAAGAAGTTCCTGCTCCCGCCGCCCCACCTGCCCCTAGCAAGGAAGAGGTATTACTTACAGAAATCCGTGACTTGTTGAAGGAACAGGCTGGCAAAAAATAAAATATTATCCACACAAAAAAACGGGCTGCCCTCAAATGCTTGTCGGACAGCCCGTGATTTATATACCAGCCGACATTTCCTAAACATTCCAATCTTTTTTTTGCATATTTTTCCACAAGGAAGCAGGAAGAACAAAGTTTTTCCAATTCAATTATAAAAAGCCTCAACAGCATGACGGATTTTTATTTTTTCTGAGTATCTTTGCGGCACGAAATCATTTACATATCTTAATATATATATGCAAGAAAAGATCATTATTCTCGACTTCGGTTCACAAACCACACAGCTCATAGCCCGTCGCGTTCGCGAACTGAATACTTATTGCGAGATTGTGCCTTACAACAAATTTCCACACAATGATCCGTCCATAATCGGCGTTATCCTTTCGGGAAGCCCTTTCTCGGTGTATGATGAAAGCGCCTTTAAAGTCGATTTGAGTGACATTCGCGGAAAGTATCCTATTTTGGGTATCTGCTATGGTGCACAGTTCATGTCTTATACAAACGGTGGGAAAGTGGAACCGGCCGGCACACGTGAATACGGACGTGCACACCTTTCCACTTTCGACCAAGAGAACCCACTATTGAAGAACGTCCGTGAACACTCACAAGTATGGATGAGCCACGGAGATACCATCACCGCCATTCCGGAGAATTTCAAAATTATCGCTTCAACAGATAAAGTAGCCATCGCTGCTTATCAAATAAAGGAAGAGAAAGTATGGGGAGTACAGTTCCACCCGGAAGTGTTCCACAGTGAAGACGGAACCCAGCTTCTGAAAAATTTTGTAGTCGACATTTGCGGGGGGAAACAGGACTGGAGTGCTGCCTCTTTCATTGAAACGACTGTAGCCGAACTGAAAGCGCAACTGGGAAATGACAAAGTAGTACTGGGGCTGAGTGGCGGAGTAGACTCATCTGTGGCAGCCGTATTATTAAATAAAGCGATAGGCAAGAATCTTACCTGCATTTTTGTAGATCACGGCATGCTGCGTAAGAACGAATTCAAAAATGTACTCCATGATTATGAATGTCTCGGACTGAATGTAATCGGAGTGGATGCCAGCCAAAAATTCTTCAGTGAACTGGCAGGTGTGGAAGAACCTGAGAAGAAGCGTAAGATTATCGGCAAAGGTTTTATTGACGTATTCGATGAAGAAGCTCATAAAATTAAAGATGTGAAATGGCTGGCACAAGGTACCATTTATCCTGACTGTATCGAGTCATTAAGTATCACCGGCACTGTAATCAAAAGTCATCACAACGTAGGTGGACTGCCCGAAAAAATGAATTTGAAACTATGCGAGCCTCTGCGTCTGCTATTCAAGGATGAAGTACGCCACGTAGGTCGTGAACTGGGTATGCCGGAACATCTGATTACACGCCATCCATTCCCCGGACCAGGACTTGCGGTACGTATTTTGGGTGATATCACTCCTGAGAAAGTACGTATTCTGCAAGACGCCGATGATATCTATATCCAAGGATTGAGAGACTGGAAAGTGAAAGACTCGGACGGAAACGAAACATCCCTTTACCACCAAGTATGGCAGGCAGGCGTAATCTTGCTACCCGTACAAAGTGTGGGAGTAATGGGGGACGAACGTACATACGAACGTGCCGTTGCCCTACGTGCCGTAACTAGTACGGATGCCATGACCGCCGACTGGGCTCATCTTCCCTATGAATTTATGGCTAAGGTTTCAAACGACATAATCAATAAAGTAAAAGGTGTAAACCGCGTATGCTATGATATCTCGTCCAAACCGCCTGCCACAATTGAGTGGGAATAATAGACAACCAACTAATAACTTAAAAACAACATAACGGAATGAAACAAGATATGATTGTTATCTTGGATTTGGGAAGCACCGAAAACACCGTGCTTGCCAGAGCCATTCGTGCTTTGGGTGTATATAGTGAAATTTACCCGCACGATATCACAGCCGCTGAGCTGACAGCATTGCCCAATGTAAAGGGTGTCATTATCAATGGCGGTCCCAACCATGTAATTGACGGAGTGGATATTGACGTGCTTCCCGAGATTTACAAAGCAGGGATCCCCGTAATGGCTGCCGGTCATGACAAAGCATGTTGCGAAGTGAAGCTTCCCCAACTGACGGATGATGTGGAAGCAATAAAGAATGCTGTACAATCGTTTGTTTTTGATACCTGCAAGGCAGAGGCTAACTGGAATATGACAAACTTTGTCAATGACCAGATTGAATTGATCCGCCGCCAGGTAGGCGACAAGAAAGTATTATTGGCACTTTCCGGAGGTGTAGACAGTTCTGTAGTAGCAGCTCTGTTGCTGAAAGCCATCGGCAATAATCTGGTCTGCGTACATGTGAACCATGGATTAATGCGCAAAGGTGAATCGGAAGCAGTAATTGAAGTTTTCAAAAATCAGTTGAACGCTAATTTGATTTACGTGGATGCTACAGACCGTTTCCTGAGTAAACTGGAAAATGTAACTGATCCGGAGCAGAAACGCAAGATTATCGGTGGTGAATTTATTCGTGTGTTCGAAGAGGAAGCCCGTAAGCTAAATGGAATCGACTTTTTGGGACAAGGTACAATTTATCCTGATATCGTAGAAAGTGGTACTAAAACAGCCAAAATGGTTAAATCCCATCACAATGTAGGTGGCTTACCCGAGGATTTACAGTTTGAATTAGTAGAACCTTTACGCCAGTTGTTCAAAGACGAAGTCCGTGCCTGCGGAGTGGAACTTGGTTTACCATACGACATGGTCTACCGTCAGCCGTTCCCTGGTCCTGGTTTGGGAGTGCGCTGTTTGGGGGCTATCACTCGTGACCGCTTGGAAGCTGTTCGCGAATCGGACGCCATCTTGCGTGAAGAATTCCAACTGGCAGGCTTGGACAAGAAAGTATGGCAATATTTCACCGTAGTACCCGATTTCAAATCAGTAGGCGTGCGTGACAATGCCCGTTCATTTGACTGGCCTGTTATTATCCGAGCTGTCAACACCGTAGATGCTATGACAGCTACTATCGAACCGATAGACTGGTCCATTCTGATGAAAATTACCGACCGTATTCTAAAAGAAGTAAAGAATGTGAACCGCGTATGCTATGACCTGTCGCCCAAACCCAATGCGACCATTGAGTGGGAATAAAAAATATACTTCAAACCATGTAAGATCCCGAAACTAAAAGTTTCGGGATCTTTTTTATATTCAAGTTCTTCACTTTGCCCCCAATGACACTAGAACAAGAACCATAAAATTTTTCGTTTTTTTGATATTTCCGCTTCAATATTTACATCCAAGGAATCAAAGCTCTATAATCTCCTCATTACAAATGGTCAGTTTGCCGGCTCCGTTTTCTGTAACTACCCAAGAATTTTCAATGCCGACCGGTCCTACTCCCGGCAATACGATTTTAGGTTCAAGGGCAAACACCATTCCCTCTTCCAACTCCCTCCGGATACGCGGAGCCAACACTGGTGCCTCATTGATTTCCAACCCGATGCCGTGTCCTATAAAACGTGCCTGTTGGGACACCCCCATAAAACGATCGGCAAATCCGGCTTTCGTCACGATCTCAATGGCCGCATTATAAAGATCCTCGCACACCACACCAGGCGCCGTCATAGAGGCAACCTTATCCTGCACTTCAAGACAGACTTGATGAGCTGCATAAGCCTCATCATTTAATTTTCCAATGGAGAACACACGACTCATATCGCACATATATCCGTAAAAGTTTCCCCCTATATCCACCATTACACTATACCCCTCTTTCAACAAAGTTCCATTCATTCCTCCGGGCAAAGACGGGTCCAATCCCTTACCACCTAAGGCAAAATCATAAGGCGAAGGAGTAGCTGCATTATCTCCGGCCAACACACTTCCCATAAATATCTCCATACTCTGACCAAATACTCTGAATATTCCCAGACAACCTTCCAGTCGCATCAGGCGTTCCACCTCAACAGATAGTTCACGATCAGTCATCCCCGGATGGTATACATCGGGAATCTTACTATATGCTCGAGCATGTAAAGCAGCCGACCGACGAAAAAGTTCAATCTCCAGCGGAGTCTTTACGCTACGCGCTTCACGAATAATAGCAGTTCCATCCACTACCTCCGATTCAGGAAAAAGAGATGCAAGACGCATATAGTCCGCATAAGGCAGTTCCCCGCCTTCCAACATTATCTTTGAAGCTACAGGTATACCATTTTCTTTTAACAAGTCCACTATCTGCTCAGGTTTACGAATAGGGAATACAAATTCTCCCACAATATTATTAGGACGTTTTACAAAGAGAAGTGCCGGTGAATGAAGCGGTAAATAAAGATAGCCGTTCACTATCTCACCATACGTATAAAGCAAATTTACATTACAAGCTATCAGGGCAGCATCAATGCCTTGTTGAGCCATCAAATAGCGTATTTTATCTCGACGAAATTTCAATTCGGGTTGTAACATAAGTAATATTATCTGATTATTTAAAATACTGAGTACAAAAATAACAGATTTCAGTCAGTATAAAGGATAGTAGTTCCAAAAAAGAGAAAGGATATATTAAAACTCACTAATTTTGGATGATTAGTTTGAAAACAGTGTTCAATTATATTAAATTTGCAAACGAATTGACAAACAAAGTATCTTTCATGTTCAACGGTATCAAAAAATATGTGGTAAGAATAGTATGCGTAATTATGTTATTACTCGTACAATTTGATGTATGCGCTCCACTGATTGATGCCAATCTGGCTATGGTAGAAACGATGGAACAACCCACCCTGCCTTCTGACAACAATGAAGAAAACAGAGGAGAAGAAACTTATTATTTCCAGTCGGGACGTGCACAACTGCCAAACAGTCGTTTTTTACCCTGCACTATCGACATGCTGGTCAATCTTTTTGCTATTCCCCAAGTTCCGGTACAAAGTTACACACCTGTCAGTGAAAATCCGGGGAAAGTGGTACATCATCACATTATCTTTTGTGTGTACCGCATTTAATATGTCACATTAAAGCATATTCATACATATTGGCCTTGTATTCTGAAAGATTTGAATGCAAGCCGGATCTTTTATTTACTCAAACTCAATTATTAATCTTTTTAAATTGTATTCGTAATTTCATGAAGAGTAATTTTCAGAAAATTGCGGTCCTGTGTACATGCACAGGATTGCTATGCTCTTGTGGTCAATCGGACAACAAGCAGGAACATCACAAAGAATTCATTCCCATCACCATTCTTCACCCCACAACCATTGAGTTTCCACGCTCATATGTAGCTGATGTGCAAGCTATACAGTTTGTAGAAATTAAGCCCAAAGTGGAAGGATTTGTTCAACAAATATATGTAGACGAAGGACAGAAAGTCAAAAAAGGACAGCCCCTATTCCAACTCAGTTCCGACCAATATAGCGAAACGGTAAAAGAGGCGCAAGCCAATTACAAACAAGCACAGGCACAATATGAAATGGCAAATTATGAAGCCGAAAGAATAGGCCGGCTGGTTGACAAACAAATCTTATCAAAAATCCGACTCGACCAAGCCAATAAAGAAAAAGAAGTAGCCCAAATGAAAGTGGAACAGGCAAAAGCACAAATGCAACGTTCACAGATGGATTATTCTTACACTACTATCACTGCCCCTTTTGACGGCTACATAGACCGTATTCCTTATAAGACGGGAAGTCTGGTAAATCCGCAAAGCTTACTGACTACCGTAAGTGATATTTCCGAGATCTTTGCTTACTATAAAGTGAACGAAAGCGAGTATCTGGAATACAAGCGCCAACAACTTAGCGGACAAAAACAGCACGAAGAAAATAATGTGGAACTGATTTTGTCAGACGGTTCCATCTACTCCCACAAAGGCACATTAGAAACAGTAGAAGGTGACTTTGAACGAGGAACCGGCTCCATTGCCTTCCGTGTCCGTTTTCCGAACCCGGACGGACTGCTGAAACATGGAGTGACTGGAAAAGTACGTATGATGACCCAAATGGACAACATCTGCCTAGTTCCCCAGAAATCAACATTCGAAATTCAAGATTTCACCTATGTATATACCGTTGATAGTGCCAGTGTAGTAAAAGTACGCAGCTTCCAACCGCTGGAACGCTATAATAATTACTATGTGACACAAGACTTCTCTCCTAACACTGCCATCGTATACGAGGGAGTGCAAATGATGAAAGATGGCATTACCATCAAGACTGATACCATTGATATGGAAGCAATCAGAAAAGAAGTTGAATTAAAACAACCTATCGTAAAATAAAACGGACAGTTTATGTTTAAGCTATTTATAAAAAGACCGATACTTTCAGGAGTAATCTCCGTCATTATCGTCTGCTTGGGCGTACTGTCTATTTTGACACTGCCCATCACTCAGTTTCCCGATATCGTACCCCCATCTGTAACGGTAACCGCCCGATACACCGGGGCTAGTGCCGATGTGATGTCTAAAACAGTCGCCACCCCGTTAGAGCGTGCCATCAACGGAGTACCCGGCATGACCTACATGACCACTGTTTGTACCAACGACGGTATGTCCCTTACTACTATCTATTTTAAAGTGGGAACCGATCCGGACGTAGCTGCCGTAAATGTACAGAACCGTGTGACTACCGTACTAGACGAATTGCCTGAAGAAGTAATCCGTGCCGGAGTTATTACAGAAAAAGAAGTAAACAGTATGTTGATGTACTTGAACATCATGAGTACGGACAGTGCACATACCGAAAAGTTTGTTTATAACTTTGCCGATATCAATATTTTGCGCGAATTAAAACGTATTGACGGTGTAGGCTTGGTAGAAATCATGGGTAGCCGTGATTATGCCATGCGTGTATGGTTGAATCCTAATCGGCTGGCCGCCTACAACATGGTACCTCAAGATGTAACTGAAGCCATCCGTAATCAAAACATAGAAGCAGCACCCGGCAAGACAGGTATCAGTTCAGACAAATTACCCCAACAACTGCAATATGTATTACAATATACCGGAAAGTTCAGCACAGCAGAAGAATATGGAGAGATTGTATTGAAAGCTCTTCCCGATGGTTCACTGCTACGTCTGAAAGACGTTGCCACTATTGAATTCGATTCTGAAGATTATAACATGACCTCTATGACCGACGGAAGGCCATCGGCATCTATTATGATCAAACAACGCCCCGGCTCCAATGCAAGGGAAGTCATCCAAAATATTAAAACCAAAATGGCAGAAATCAAAGAAAGCAGTTTTGCGCCTGGCATGGATTACAATATCTCCTATGACGTATCACGCTTTCTTGACGCCTCCATACAGTCAGTGCTGAAGACACTGCTCGAAGCATTCATACTGGTATTTATTGTGGTGTATATATTTTTACAAGATTTCCGTTCCACCTTAATTCCGGCTATCGCCGTACCAGTTTCATTGGTCGGTACATTCTTTTTTATGGAAATGCTGGGCTTCTCCATAAATATGTTGACCTTATTCGCCCTTGTGCTCGCAATAGGTATTGTAGTAGACAACGCAATAGTCGTCGTAGAGGCTGTCCATGTAAAGATGCATCATGAGAAACTCTCTCCTTATAAAGCATCTGTAGCAGCTATTAATGAAATCGGTGGAGCCATTATTGCCATCACGCTAGTCATGTCGGCAGTCTTTGTTCCGGTGGGCTTCATGCAGGGAACTGTAGGTATTTTCTATCGGCAATTCTCATTGACACTGGCGGTAGCCATTGTTATCTCAGGAATAAACGCATTGACCCTCTCGCCTGCCCTATGTGCTTTGTTACTGAAACCCGCTGATGGAAAAAAGAAGAAAAAAGCAGGATGGCTACGTCGTTTCTTTATTTTTTTCAACCGCCGGTACGACCGCTTTGAAAAGAAATACAATATCGGATTACACAAGTATTTGAGCCGGAAAATAATCACTTATGCCACACTGATTATTTTCTTCCTTGCCACTTTCGGCATGAGCCAGGTACTTCCTTCAGGCTTTATTCCCAATGAAGACCAAGGTATGATTTATGTCAATGTAGATGCGCCTCCGGGAGCAACATTGGAACGCAGCGAAAAAGCCTTGAACGCTGTACAAGCTGCATTGCTTCCTTTCAAAGAAATTGAAAGCATCTCCACATTAGCAGGTTATAGTTTGATGACTGAAACGGAAGGTGCCAATTTCGGTATGGGTATGATTAATCTCACCCCGTGGAGTGAACGCGATCAAACAGCAGCCGAACTTATAGAGATATACAAAGACCGCACCTCGCATATCAAAGATGCGGATATTCAGTTCTTCCTGCCTCCTACAGTTCCGGGATTCGGTAATGCCAGCGGCTTCGAACTTCGTTTACAAGATAAAACAGCAGGCAGCTTTGCAGAATTTGCCGATGTTGCCAATACATTAGTAGAAAAACTGAATGAAGATCCGCGCATTGTGGGAGCAACCTCAGGATTCAATCCTAATTTTCCACAATATCTGCTGAAAGTGGATATTGCTAAAGCAGCTAAATTAGGAGTAAATCTAAATGAATCCATGGAAACACTCCAATCCTATATCGGCAGTTTCTACTCATCCAACTTTATTCGTTTCGGACAAATGTATAAGGTGATGTTACAGGCTTCTCCAGAGTATCGTATGAATCCTGAAGATCTGTATAAGTTCTATGCCAAGAACAAGGACGGGAATATGGTACCCTACTCTAACTTTATGACGATGGACCGTATATTCGGTCCTAACCAGATTACACGCTACAATATGTTCACCTCGGCCTTGATTACAGGTGAACCTGCCGAAGGAGTCAGTTCAGGAGAGGTTATCGAAGCAGTGGAACAAATTGCCAAAGAGACATTACCTCGCGGTTATGATATAGAATGGTCAGGAGTTACTCGTGAAGAGAAAGATTCGGGTGGACAAACCGTTCTTATTTTCGGTATCTGCCTGCTGTTTGTTTATTTGTTGCTGGCAGCACAATACGAGAGTCTGTTACTGCCTTTTCCCGTCATACTTTCATTGCCGGCAGGTATCTTCGGTTCTTATTTTTTCCTGCAACTGGCAGGCTTGGAAAATAATATTTATGCCCAGGTAGCCTTGGTAATGTTGATTGGTCTGCTAGGCAAAAATGCCATTCTTATTGTGGAAATGGCCAACCAGTACCGCAAACAGGGAATGAGCATCTTTGATGCTGCCGTTAGAGGTTCCGTAAGCCGTCTGCGCCCCATCCTGATGACCTCCTTTGCATTTATATGCGGACTAATCCCGTTGGTAATGGCAAGCGGAGCCGGTGCTTTGGGCAACCGTTCCATCGGAACAGCTGCCGCCGGAGGTATGTTTATCGGTACATTCGTAGGAATCTTCCTTGTACCTGGACTTTACCTTGTTTTCGAGAGTTGGTCTGCACATCTTAACCGTAATAAAGTCAGCTATGATGAAGAAGATGAAAAATAACAATATAAACAAAACAGGTTTAATAATAGGAGCTTTCTGTCTGATTATGGTAAGTTGCAAAGCCCCTTCCCTTACTCCGACAGAAAAGATAGAGTTACCCGAGTTCTATATGGATAGGGAAACGGACAGCACTACTATCTCTTCCATGTCATGGAAAACATTTTTTCCAGATACGTTATTGCAAAGTTATATAGCCGAAGCGTTAAATAACAATCATTCATTCCTTCAAACTATAGAACGGATATCCATTGCCCGTTCACAAGTTCGAGTAGGAAAAGGAGCGCTGCTGCCCGATCTTTCATTAGGCATTGATGGTGGAGTACAACGTTTTGGCGAGTACACTATGGACGGAGTTGGTAACAGCACCACCAACACTCCCGATTTAGAAAAAGACAAACATATTCCAGATCCCTACCGGAATTTCAACCTAGGACTCAATTTTCAATGGGAAGCTGACATATGGGGTAAGCTAACCGATAAAAAACGATCGGCCGTATCCCGCTGGATGCAGTCTGTAGAAGCTATGCGTCTGGCACGCACCTTATTGATATCAGAAGTAGGTACACACTATTTTGAATTAATAGGACTGGATAAACAGCGATATGTGCTACGCGAAGCCATCCTAACAGCCAGAGATGCTTATAATTTAACCGATGAACTGATGAAAGAAGGTGAAGTAACCCGACTTTCTGTAGACCAATTCCGGTCACGACGCCTTAAATTGGAAGAAATGCTGCTTGCAAACGAACAGCAAATAAGTGAAAAGGAACGTGCCATCGCCACCTTATTAGGACGACTGCCTTTCAAGGTGAAACGAGTGTCATTTGAAACTGCATGTAGTTATGAGTTTCCCACAGATGCAGGAATCCCGTCACAACTTTTGCAATATCGCCCGGATATAAAGGCTGCCGAACTGGAGTTATTAGCTAGTAAATCCGACGTATCTGCAGCGCGAAAAGCTTTCTTCCCATCCATCGTGATTGGAGGAAACGGAGGTTTTAACGCATTTGATCTGGATAAATGGTTTACTGCTCCTGCATCCCTGGTTTACAATCTCGGTGCAGGTATCACAGCACCTATATTCAAACAAAATACTATACGTGCATTATGGAATGATGCGAAAAGCCAGCAACGCATCGCTTTGTTAGGATATCACGAAACGGTATTAAAAGCCTATGAAGAAGTATTAAACCTCATTACTGCATCATCGCAAATGCACCAGCGCAAAAAGTTGAAAGAAGAAGAAAGCCGTATCCATCATCGATCTATTTATAATGCAAATGAAATGTTTAAAGTAGGATTCGCAGGCTATCTGGATGTACTGTCGGCCGATGAACGTTTCCTGGATTGTGAATTGGAACGTATCGCTCTGAATGTGGAATCTTGTAAACTGCATATCATGCTTTACCGTGCCTTAGGAGGTGGAAGCAATTAGTTAATATACTTATATTTTTTGATTTGTTTGGTTAGGAACCGCCCCCGGCAAGCGTGTCGTCAGGACGGTTCTTTTTTACTCTTATAATTCAAGAAATATCAGACCTCTTGAGCAAAGAAACAATCCACAACAATAATATAGCTCCCACAATAGAGGTAACAAGACTGCCAATAATACCAGTTGCTGCAATACCAAACAAACTGAATACCCAGCCGCCCAGGACACCACCAACAATACCAACCAATAAATTAATAAAGAGACCGAAACCTCCCCCTCTCATCAACTTACCGGCAACAAAACCAGCAATAATTCCGATAATAATGTACCAAATAAAATACATACGCTTTATTCTTTAGAGTTTATAGTTAATCATCTTACTGATAAAAACAGCTATTCTGTATAAAAAGTTGCCTGAATAAATCTTTTTTTACTTCATTGATAAAATTATTCAGGATGCATTTTCCCTTTTTCCGGTCTTCTTTTTCCGGCTTCAGCATTTTCTTCCCCATCTGTTCTCCCTTCAATCTTTATTTTTGTCTCAAACTTAAAAGCCAAAATATGAAGATAAACGTACATTCCATGCTATTATTAAGCCTTGCCGCACTACTTTCTTCCTGTGCTGCCGAAGGCAATGATAAAAAACAAGACCTTATTGTAAAAACAACACAAGCTGTACCAGTTTCACATCAGGGTGACAAAGAATTCTCTTTTATTGCCCGACCTTTTCGCACTTCCGAGTTATCTTTCCGAGTAGGCGGTCCCATCGACCGTTTCGATGTATACGCAGGTAACCGATACCAACAAGGCAGCATCATAGCCGAAATAGATCCGCGCGATTTCCGCATCCGTAAAGAACGTGCCGAAGCAATCTACCATCAGGCAAAAGCGGAATTCGAACGTATACAAAAGTTATACGACAAAGGAAATGTTTCTGCAAGTACTTATGAAAAAGCAAAAGCAGACTATATCACTGCAAAAACAACTTTCAATACAGCTTCCTATGAACTGGAAGACACACGCCTTATCGCTCCATTCAATGGTTATGTGGGTGAAGTATATATAGAGAAATTTCAAGACGTGAAAGCAACCCAGCCCATCATTTCTTTTATTGATATAGACCAACTTAAACTGGAGATTTATGTCACTCAAGACATTGCCCGTGCAGCGCAAGCACTAGATACAATACAAGTACGATTTGACGCCCAACCCGATAAAGTATATAATGCTAAGATAATGGAAATTTCCAAAGGGACTACCCGCAATAACCTCTCTTACCTGCTGACCGCTCTACTTCCCAATAAAGAAGGGAAATTACTGGCAGGTATGTCTGGTAAAGCAAGCCTAAATACCCATTCCGTTTCAACTCTTTCCCAAGGAGCAGCCATCCCTCAAACAGCCCTTTGCCATCGCCCTACAGAAGGAGATTATTTATGGGTAGTAAATTCCAAAACCCAACAAGTAACTAAGAGAAAAGTAAAGAAAGGGGATCTATTGCCAAACGGTTATGTATCTATCACCGAAGGCTTGTATCCTGATGAAACTGTAGCAAACAGTGGGCTCCGCTTCCTATCGGATGGAATGAAAATAAGTGTAGAAAACGAATAATATCACAGAAATAAACAATCATGAAACTCGTAAAATATTTTCTACAGAAGAAAGCAGTCACTATCTTGCTGTTGGTATTGATATTGGCCGGTGGGCTGTTCTCCTATATCAAAATGGGAAAACTGGAAGACGCCCCCTTTACCATCAAACAAGCACTCGTACTGACTCCGTATCCCGGAGCATCCCCCTCCGAGGTACAATCTCAAGTAACAGATGTTCTGGAAGAATCCATCCAATCTCTTGGTGAACTTTATTATCTGAAAACAGAAAACCGAACAGGACTTTCAAAAATAACCGTTTATGTAAAAAAGGAAATCCGGGCAGACGAAATGCAACAACTTTGGGACAAATTACGCCGTAAAGTAAATGATGTACAAAGCAAACTTCCCGCCGGAGCAGGTCCATCTGTTGTTAACGATGATTTTGGAGATGTATTGGGAGTTTTCTATGGACTGACTGGAAAGAGCCATACCTATCGGGAACTGGAAGACGAAGCCAAGATTATCAAAAACGAACTATTGAAAATAAAAGATGTTGCTAAAATAGAAATCTACGGAATACAGACACCTACCATTGACGTGTCTGTCAGCCCATCCGTCATGGCACAAAGCGGAATTACGACCTCGGATATAGCCCGCGCTTTCGAAGCACAAAACAAAGTGGTGGATGCCGGAGGTATTGATGCCGGACAAAATCGGCTGCGCATTGAATCCACTGGAAATTTTTATTCATTAGATGATATAAGAAACCTGACTATCGTATCACGCTCCGGTGAACATTTCCGCCTTGCCGACATTGCACAAATAGAAGAAAGTTATCAGACACCTGCCAGCAATCTGATGCGCATTGACGGTAATCCGGCCATAGGTATTGCCATCTCCACCGTCCCCACCGGAAATGTAGTGGATATGGCAGAAGCTGTGAAAAAACGCATTGACGAATTATCCCAATCCATGCCTGAAGGATATGAACTGACCTCTATCTACGATCAAGGATATGAATCAGCCGTTGCCAATCAAGGCTTTGTCTTGAATCTCATCATTTCCGTTTTAACTGTTATAGCCATTCTATTATTTTTCATCGGGTTCAAGAATGGCACGCTGATAGGTAGCGGACTGATTTTTTCCATCTTCGCCACTCTCATTGTCATGATGGCTTGCGGCATCGCACTCCAGCGAATGTCACTGGCCGCCATCATTATCGCCATGGGGATGTTGGTAGACAATGCCATTGTTGTGTCAGACTCCGCTTTAATCAATATGGAGCGTGGAATGCGGAAACGTGTAGCCATCATGCAGGCTTGCTCGACTACCGCCCTGCCCTTGTTGGCAGCAACCGTAATCGCTATTCTTACTTTCCTTCCTATCTATTATTCACCACATATCACAGGTGAACTGTTATCCTCATTAGTCGTGGTTATCGGAGTATCCCTGATGTTCAGCTGGGTGTTCGCACTGACACAGACACCTTTCTTTATACAGGAATTTGTCCGCCGCCCACGTCCCGAGGAACTGAAAGCGGCACTGTTTGACGGAAAATATTACAACCGTTTCCGCAATGCTTTACATTGGGTGCTCCGCCACCGGTCGGTCACCATCGGCTCACTGGCCATTATGCTGATACTCTCTGCCTGGAGTTTCAAATTTATTCCTAAAGTATTCGTACCCGCACTGGAAAAACAATACTTTACCGTAGATATGTGGCTGCCCGAAGGAACAAACATTAACGAAACAGACCGCATGGCAAGCAGTCTGGCAGACTATATACGCGGACACGAAGAAACAGAAATGGTTTCTACCTACATAGGTCGCACGCCACCCCGCTATTATTTATCCAATGTATCTTTCGGTCCTCAATCCAATTATGCACAAATACTGGTAAAATGCAAGACCTCCAAAGATTCAAAGGAATTACATGCGCTACTGCAAGACTCCATTCGCCAGAAATATCCCGAACCCCTGATAAAAGTGAACAAATTCGAGCTTAGCCCTTTGACAGAAGCCGTCATCGAAGCCCGTTTTCTAGGACCGGATCCTGCTGTACTAGATTCACTGGCAGGGAAAGCAATAGAAATCATGCGCCGCAATCCCAAAGTAGCGGACGCCCGCAACGAATGGGGCAACATGAGTTTAATGATCCGCCCTGTTTACGATCCGGTAAAAGCCGGAGCACTGGGTATCACCAAAGCACAAATGATGCAATCCGTCAAGTCTATCAGTGATGGAACTCCTGTAGGAATTTATCGGGATAATGAAAAGAAAGTACCTGTATTACTAAAATCGGAAGGGGTTCATATTACAGACGAGCGATCTTTAGGGGATTTCTCTGTTTGGAACGGGGAGCATTCGGCACCTCTGTCACAAGTAACGGAAAAAATTGAAACCACTTGGGAATTTCCGCAAATACGTACTTATAACCGTCAGTTATCCATGGCAGCCATGTGTGGAGTAAAACCGGGACACACCATGGCGGAAGTACACGGAGAAATACGAAAAGAGATAGAAGAAATAGAATTGCCCGAAGGATATACCTTCTTCTGGGATGCCCAATACAAAGACCAAGGCGAAGCGATGCAGGCCATTGCCAAGTTCTTTCCTTTGGCTTTTCTGATGCTCATTGTAATTCTTGTAGCATTATTCGGTAACTTCAGACAACCGGTCATTATCCTGTGTATCCTTCCCCTTTCCCTTATCGGGGTTGCCATAGGTATGCTGCTCACTGGATTCGATTTCGGCTTCTTCCCCATCGCCGGATGGCTGGGATTATTAGGTATGATTATTAAAAATGTGATTGTGTTACTGGATGAAATAAATATACAGCGCCGAAATGGAATCGCACCTTATACCGCCATCATAGAAGCTACAGTGTCAAGAACAAGACCTGTACTTATGGCAGCGACCACTACTATTTTAGGAATGGTTCCGTTGTTGTTCGATATAGCATTCGGCGGTATGGCAGCCACTATTATTTTCGGACTGACGTTTGCCACATTGCTAACGTTATTCGTAACCCCGGCATTATATGCCATGTTTTATAAAATTAAGAGTAATTCTAAATATGCATCCTATGAAAAGAATTAATATACTGTTTATCTTTATTTTTAGTGTTCCGTCCGCTACTTTCTCCCAACAAAGTGATTTATTGGAAAAGTACAGGTCGATGGCTGTGGAATACAACCACGACCTGAAGGCGGCGGATAAACACATCTCTGCAAGTATCGAACTGGAAAAAGCCGCCCGAAAAGATTTGCGTCCCAAACTTTCGGGTGACGCCAACTTTCAATATACCGGCAACCCCATCCAGCTCACTCTGGACTTGCCCAGTATGCAAAACCCACTGACGTTCGAAGGCAAGGACATGAAATATGGTGCCTCACTTACCCTATTACAGCCGGTCTATACAGGCGGGCGTCTGCTGGAAACCATCCGGATGGCAAAACATCAACATAGTCTGGCAGCACATCAGGCGGAATACTTTCGTTCCGCCCTGTGCTACCAAACCGATATGCAATACTGGAATACCGTAGCCCGTGCCGAACTTCTGCAAGTTGCTACCGACTATCGAAACTCTATCGCCTCACTCACCAAAACTATCCGTGAGCGAGTCGAAGCAGGACTAGTTGACCTGCAAGACTTGCTTATGGCAGAAGTAAAACTAAATGAAGCCGAATACCAATTGCTCCAAGCAAAAAGCAGTTTGGAAACAGGAAGAATGGCACTTAATTCACTGATTGGCACGGCACTTCATGAAATAACGGAAGTGGAAGATACCATTCCTTCCATCGTAATGAATGAGCAGTTATGGAAGCAAGACGGTTCTAACCGACCGGAACTAAAAATAGCATACGACCAAATAGGCATAGCCGAAAGCTCAAAGAAACTGACTGACTCAAAATATAAACCGCAACTGTATGTCGGCATAGAAGGAAGTTACTCTTCACCAGGATATAACTTTAAATCCGACCTTGATCCCAACTATGCCGTTTATGCTAAGTTATCTGTACCTATTTTTGAATGGGGGAAACGACGCAACGAAAAACGGGCAGCCTCTTTCCAGATCGGTGCCGCGACTGATAATCTGCACCAAGTAAGTGACCATGTAAATCTGGAAGTGCAGACAGCCCGTGTATCCTTGTCTCAAGCAATGGAACAAGTACAATTAACTAGAAACTCATTGGAAAAAGCCCGCAAAAACGAACAAATGGCATTGGAAAGATATACAGAAGGGAAAGTATCAATAGTGGAAATGATAGAGGCACAAAACTATCGGCAGATTTCACAAACCAACTATGTACAAGCCAAAGTTTCTGCACAAGGACACTATTCCGCATTGCTGAAAGCTTTAAACAAATATTAGATAAAACCAACCATCATGAAAAGCATATTCTTCCATTCACCAAGGAACGGAATTTATCCGTACCTATAGTGAATGGAAAATATTAATTTAACACCTCTCCAGTCTATGATTATTCTGTAAAATATTGTAGCTTTGTTCACATGAAATGGAATGTTACATTATATGGCCTTTTATTCTCCGGACTAGGAGCATTTTCCTATCTTCTTCTAGCCAATTATTCCGATTTGTCACCCCATGTGGCAGATATGCTATTTTCCAAAGGTGCTTTTATCTTCTTCATCACAGCCTTCAATATTCTTGGCTACTCAACGTTGCGGCTCAGTTCCTGGCTAAACAGTCAATATGCATTGAATATCCGCAAACGTTGGAAAATTATTACCATTTATATAGCCGTAACTCTTCTGTTCTTTCTTTTGAATTATAGTTTATTGATTGTCGGAAAACTTCTGGTAGGTTCCTACAACATATTTATTTTCCCAAATGGCGGCTGGCGCATCCTCTTTCTGGTATGGTTGGTGGAGTTAGTTATTGTAGGACTACTTTTATCTAACCGTTCTATTCAGAACACATTAAAACTGCAACAAGAAGCTGCCGAACTTCAAAAAGAAAATAACACAGCCCGTTACACCGCCCTGCAAAACCAACTCAATCCACACTTTCTGTTCAACAGTCTTAACACGCTGATTGCAGAAATAGAATACAATCCCGCCAATGCAATCCGCTTCACTAAGCATCTGTCCAGCGTTTACCGCTATGTCCTTCAAAGTCAAGATAAAGTCTTGGTACCTTTAAGCGAAGAATTGGAATTTATGAAATCCTACCTCTTTCTTCACGAAGTCCGATTAGGAAATTGCATCAGTTACAAATGTCATCTTCCCGAAGACTATCCTGAAGCCATGCTCCCGCCACTAACTTTGCAACTGCTGGTAGAAAATGTCATCAAGCATAATTCCATCACCTCAAACAAGCCTATGCAAATTAATATAGAAATTGAAAATTATTACCTGACAGTAAGTAACCCTATCCAACCTAAAAAGAGTAATGACACCTCTTCGGGAGTAGGATTGAATAATCTTTCCAACCGTTGCAAACTACTGCTCGGCGAAGGAATCATTGTCACTAAAGCAAACAATTTGTTTACCGTAAAAGTACCTTTAGCATATGAATAAACTAAACGCAATCATTATAGAAGATGAAGTGCCAGCAGCACGTTTATTACATTCCATGATTACCCGTCTGCGCCCGCAATGGACACTGACCATTATACCGGGCAGTGTGGACGAAGCTGTGGCTTGGTTTAAAGATAATCCACAACCCGACCTGATCTTCCTCGATATCCAATTGGCAGATGGAAACGCATTCGATTTCCTTTCGGCCGTGCATCCTTCCTCTATAATTATTTTTACAACTGCCTACGACCAATATGCCATCCGCGCATTTACAGTAAATAGCATAGATTATATACTGAAACCCATCGACGAAACACGTCTGCTCGATGCCATCATCAAATACGAAACTTTACAAAACAAAGGAATCTCCCGCCCCCAAGAATATCTGGATACATTGCTGGATACCCTGCAACATAAAGAAAGACGTTACCGTACACGCTTCCTTATTTATGGAGCCGACCGTTTCTGGTCTCTTCAAGTAACGGACATAGCCTATTTCTATTCTGAAAATAAAATAACTTTTGCCGTCACCCAAAAAGGACAAGAACACATAATCGACCTGTCTCTGAATAAATTAATGGAACAGTTGGACCCAGAACAGTTCTTTCGCGCCAACCGTCAGATTATTATCAGCATTGCTTCCATAGACCATGCCGAACCTTATTTTAATGGCAAGATAGTAGTCAGTGTCCTTCCTCCTTACAAAGCCCAAATCACCATCAGTGAAGAAAAACTTTCTTCATTCAAGCTTTGGCTTAATTATTAAGAAATGAAAAAGGAAGATTAAGCACTTACTAATCGGTAAACATGATAGCCTCAATGCATATACCTTGTTTATTGATAACACACTCTATAGTCGCTGCCGGAAGCCGGAACTCCAAAATATGCGCATCGGGCAAATAGGGACATATATATCTTTGTGAATCAGGATGAAATGTTCTGATACACAATTCCGAAAATCCAATAAAGCCCCTTACTTTAAAATAATTAAAGCAAGATTGCGAAAACGGCAAAAAAGGAGGTCTATTTTCTTTCATTAGTCTTTGCAATAGATTTATGTTACTCATGTCAAAAACATGAACTTATCATAAACAAGCGTGTGTCCGAAAGGTTTATCAAAAGTTCCATTTCTTCCGCCGCAATATAAAAAAGCAGTCCGGCACAGATATTCATCCATATGCCGGACTGCTTTTACACCATATTATCCTTCTTACTTATTTCTAAGTTTTTTACACAAATCTGCTTTATCCGACAAACAAGGAGGATCGAAAAAATATTCATTCCACCAAGTAACGTTTCCGCCCGATAATATAAACAGTTATTCTACCGGCGGCACCTCCAGAATACTACCATAACGATGATATTCAAATGAAATACTTTGCTCCTTGATGTAATGAATCAATTCCACACGTCCGTCTTTCACCGGTTTAGCTGTAGCAATATACTTATCAATACGTGCAGCTTCCTCGTACATTTCCATCGGAATATCAGCCCCACAAGTGCGGATACGTTCATAATTCTTCATTGATTTCAGGAATCCGGCCAACGCTTCTTCTTTTAAAGGACATCCCAAAGAAGCCAATGCAGCGGTACGGTCATCACCAGGTTCAAAACTAATACTCAATGGAGTATGACAAATTCTGGCAGCCAAAGCAATCATCTTTGCATCTTCATTGTTATCTCCCGGGAAAAGACGCAAAACCATATTCTTTAAAGGCAGATAGCGGAATGCATTTTGCTCGCCATACAGATTATTGACATCACGAGCATGCGCAAATTCCTGCTCGTATGCCTTCACATAACTTTGTGTATAGTCGGTGGTACTGCCTGGCTTATCTGCAATATTTACAAAACAAGCACAATAGTTAGGACCACCCGCCTTCACACCTCCACCAAAAGCCGACAATTTCATTCCACCGAACGGCTGACGATTTACAATGGCCCCCGTTATACCACGATTGATGTAAAGGTTACCTGCCATAATTGAATCTTTCCACAATTTCTGTTCGCCTTCATCCAGACTCTGTAAGCCCGAAGTCAAACCATATTCCAAACTGTTTACCAAATCAATGCCTTGCTGCAAATTCTCAATGCAAACCACGCTCAGCATCGGACCGAACAATTCCGTTCTGAATGAATAGTTGCCGGGACGTACCCCCCACTTCACTGTAGGAGCCAATACATATTTATGCTTATCAAGAAAACGAGGTGGAACCAGCCAAGACTCCCCTTTTTCCAGTTCCAGAGCTTTCAATAATTTATCATTCTTATTGGTAATCATCGGACCTACCACATTCCCAGGATTCCATACACTACCCACCTTCATACTAGTTGCGGCATCTTTCAACTTATCTTGAAAGTTCTTGTCCTCATAGACCGATCGTTCTACCAGCAATAAAGAACATGCGGAACATTTTTGACCGGCATTGCCAAAAGCAGAAGCCACAATATTCATAATAGCATGGTCACGATCACCGGAAGCTGTCAAGATAATTGCATTCTTACCACCGGTTTCTGCCGACAATGGAGTAGCCGGATTACTGCGTGCAATATTTTGGGCAGTGTCTGTCCCTCCTGTCAGAATAATATGTTTGACAGCCGGAGCCGTAGTCAATACCTTTAATGCCTCACGGTCTGTAATGATAACCTGCAAAGCCTCTTTAGGCACACCTGCATCCCAAAATGCCTTGGCAAACAACCATGCCACAGGAGCGGCAACAGTAGCCGGTTTCAGAATCACAGTATTTCCTCCTGCCAGTCCTGCCACAATACCACCAATAGGTATGGCACACGGAAAGTTCCACGGAGAAATAACCAAAATAGTCCCTTTAGGAGCAATATCCACATCCGGCAATTCCGCAAACTGCTTCATGCTAGTGGTATAAAAACGAGCATAATCGATCCCCTCCGATACCTCCACATCGCCTTCCACCACTGTCTTCCCTGTCACAGCACACATACAACCTATCAAATCACCACGCATCTCACCCAGTCTGTTGGCAGCTTCATACATTATTTTATGCCGTTCCTGCAATGTGGTCTTTCTCCATCCGGCAGGATCTTTTTCGGCTATTTCCAAAATTTTCATCACCTGTCCGGCATCAGCTTGTGACATTTCACATACACAAACTTCATCATCCTGACAACGGTCCATATATTTATGACGCTTCTCACAAACCACCGTTTCAGCTCCTATCTGCAAAGGAATGATTTCAGGTGAATCCGCCGGTGACTTCTTCCACTTCGCAAAAATATTCCGAACCCACTCCTGGTTCTGAGCCAAATCAAAATCAGTATCAGGTTCATTCTTCATTACATCAGCTGGTGGAACGGGAGTATAACGATGCAAGCGGTTTTGTGTACGGGTAGGAATATGCGTAATAACATCTTTCATCTTATAAGCTTCCTCAAACTGGTTCTGCAAGAAGCGCCAAGTATCCGTACCCGGCTTCAAATTGAACGAATGGGTCAGAAAGTTGTCCGGAGCCGTATTTTCATCCATACGACGGACCAAGTAAGATACTGCATTCAGGAAATGCTCATCTTTTACCACCGGTGCATATAAAATCACATGATTTCCCAATTGGGATTGGGCACGCCATACATGATCAGCCATACCTTCCAACATCTCAAAAGTCATGTACTCCGCGCTTCCCAGTTTCCGGCTCAACAGATAGGCGTATGCAATAGTGAACAAATTATGAGAAGCGACCCCCACATGCAAGGCTTTTGCATTCTCCGGTAACAAAGCCCGTTCCAGAATATGCAAATAATTGGCATCGACTTCTGTTTTCGATGTCCTCACTGGATTAGGCCAGCCACGAAGAGAAGAGATAACCGTTTCCATTTCCAGATTACAACCTTTTACCAACCGCATTTTCAATGGCGCACCGCCATCAGCCATACGCGCTTTGGCAAAGTCCAACAATTCAGTCTGAAATTCATACGCATCGGGCAGATAAGCCTGTACAACAATACCTGCCGAATAGTTTTTAAATTCCGGTCTGCTCAACACTTCTTTAAACAAGCGCAATGTAAAGTGAGCATCTTTATACTCCTCCATATCCAAATTGACAAACTTGGAACGTTTTACACCATTCTCATCTACGTAAGGAAAGTCAATCGCTTTCTGATATAGCGCACACATACGTTTCACCAGTTCCGGAAAACTTTCTTCATAATTCAGCGCATGGGTCTGTGCGTAGATACCCGATATTTTCACGGAGATATAATTGATATCGGGAGCCTCCAAAGCTTCTAAATAATGGAAATAACGATGGTCTGCTTCTCCGTTTCCTAATACGACCTCACCCAGCAAATTTACATTCTGACCAATCTTTTGCTTAAAACGGGCAGCCAGATGGGCTGTTAATTTAGGACGCGCCTCATCCAGAATCACTTTAGAAGTATCCATACGAAGGCGCTTCTTTATGATTGGTATGGCAATAAAATCAAAATGGTGGCCAAAAGCCTGGTACATTTTAAAAAGGAAAGCATCACGCTTATTCAAGAACTCAGGTACACCATAACGGTCTATCAGCTTCTTGATACGTTCTGCCAATTTCTTACGATCACGAATTTGAGAAGATTCGTCCAGCATCTTCACCAGGAACTTTTTGTCCTGTGGCCGTTGTACCATAACGGCATATTTATGCTGTTCTTTACGTTCCTCACTAGTGATGGTTTGTTCACACGTGTTATAAAGCTTCAGTACCCATTCTTGTACTTCAGCGATAGTCGGTCTGTTGTCCATAGTAAACTCATGTTAATGTGTAAGAATTAAGGATAAAAAAATCATAGGTAAACAACCAAAGACATGAGCATCGTAGGACTGAACATAACGGCACGATACCGGTGCAAGGTCTGGAGAGCCTGCTGCGAAAACCGGTCAAATATAAGTTCTCTGCCCATAACGTAAATTCCTTATAAAATGTTACTGTTCATGTGCAAATATACACTAATTCTTTTATTATCAAAGGAAAAAGTGAAAAATTATAATCCGAAACATATTAAATTTCCAATTTAAAGAAAGTAGGCTGATTGGAAGCCCTACTATAGCCTTCCAACAAATAGAAATCCGTACAGGCCACATGAATGGTAAATAAATAATTGATGGTATGCGGATGGTATCCTTTGGGAGGAGCGATACAATATAATCTACCTATCGTTTCCTGTGCCCAAGAATAAGACTTTTCCTTAAAATCGGCTACAAAAGCTGCCTTTCTGAAACGATCTGAGATTTCACGCAAATAAAACTCACCTATATGACAGGCATTGCTCCGATTAGACTCATGGTTGGCAAACAGCCAAAAATCATCCTGCAAACGAATACCTACCAAAGATCCTATATTGGAATGAATGCTATATAGAACAGATTCTCCGCTGTACAAACCATCCCGACATATAAACGCCACCTTCTCCAAGCAATAAAATATATCATAGGAAAGGCCTTCATGCTCATCTTTCCAGTGAAACAGACCATTCTGTATCTGAAGTGCATACACCGGAACCGTCCATTGCCCGCAATCCAACAGGCACAACACATCGCAGCCTCTTATCAATTTATGATAATCAGCCACACATTTATCCTGCGAATTCCAAACAATAATTTTCATCACTCAGGCTAGTTTTATCCGTTCATTTTTATGGTACAGACATAAAAAAGAGACGTGGGACCTGCTTAATATTTTATCTGCCTTAGAGGTATCCCCATACCAGCTGCACAAATAATAACAACAGTGTCCCACGTCTTTATGAATATACTAATCCTGTTAAGGAGTATAAACACAAGACGTGAGCGCTTGTTGTATTACACTTGTGCAGCTTTGAAAATTGGGGATTTTCTAAGACAAGGTAATATTTTAAACGCTCTTAATTATATATGTTCCTTCTTGTTTTCAAATGAATTTTCATCTGTTTTCAAGAATTGGTACAAAGTTAAAAAAAGAGTTCTGATTAAAGTGGAATTAATCTATTTTTTTAAATAAATAATAACCCGGATGAACATCTGAAAAAGTTATTCCCCCATTACAGTAGCTACAATTTTACGACCACCTCCATGGTTGCGGAACTCACAAAGGTAAATTCCCTGCCAAATACCCATATTCAACCGACCTTCTGTAATAGGAATAGTGAGGCTGACGCCTATAATTGTTGCTTTTGCATGAGCAGGCATGTCATCCCAACCTTCTAAAGTATGTTCGTAATAAGGCTCACGTTCCTTTATCAAATGGTTAAAAATAGATTCCATATCCGTACGGACATCCGGATCGGCATTTTCATTGATACTTAATGCCGCACTAGTATGTTTGATGAACAAATAAAGCAAACCTGTTTGGGGAAGTGGCGGCAAATTGCGCACCACTTCATCAGTAATCAGGTGAAATCCCCTGGTACGGGGACGAAGCGTAAATTCTGTCTGAGATACCATAACTATTATCAACCTTTATGCATCCATATAGATGCCACTTTACGACGTACCGCTACTATATTAAATAAGGATACACCCACAAAAAGCAAAACACCTATAACCAAGGCCGGTCCTAAATTTCCTGCTTCCAATTGTGGGAATAACTTTCCTATCATATCCATATAGTTACTCCGCACATAAATCACAATTCCCACTGATAAAAACAGCACCACAGCATTGAGTGCCAATGTCAGCATTTGATAAGGGAGCGCCACCTTAGCCGGACTGTAACCTATCAATAACAGATTCTCTAACTTGGATGTATTCTTTTGCAGCAACAAATAAATACTGAGCATCAAAATATAGAAAGAGAGCACACTGATAAGCAAACCTACAGAAAGCACAATTCCTATAATCACTTTCAAGAACCAGGTAGTCTTTCCCGCATCCAACTTGTCATCTTCCGTATCATATCCCTTGTCTTTAAAGAACCTGGCAATACGGTCGTCCGTAGGATTGTTCACTTCAACAATCAGTCGTGACGGTTCGCTTTTCTGCCCCGGGGCAAACTCATTGTTGGCCCACGTCATAAATGTTTCCGGAACAAGAATCGTATTCAGACGATTAGAGAAACCAACTATTTTTCCTTTAAAGTTTTCCGTACGCCCCACACCGGTAATACGTATATCCAAATTAACCATACCCATCACCCCTTCCGACAATTGCGGCAGGCTCCGGCTTTGTGCAAAACCGAAGTTATACAGATTCAGATAATTACGGGGGATGATAATAGGAACGACCCGTTCATATTCATCAAACTCCCATTTATCCAGGTTCACATCCACATACTCATCGGGAACAGACTCAAAGAACATGGCTGTAGACATGTGCAATCCCACGTTCTCCATCCCCATGCCTGCCGACACTTTAAATTGGGAAGGGATAAAAGCCCCTACCCCTTTGGTAAACGGCTGTTCGCTGATTTCAGCAATGTCTTGTTCGGAAAAAGTCTTGCTTTTACCGACAAAAGAACCCAATGTGCTCACTTTCTTGCTTACTATCACATAGTCTTTCTTCATGAAACTGTCACCTTCTGTAAAAACCGGCAACACATCTTTATAAAACTGAACACTCAGCAACACAATGACCATACCGCACAGATTGGCAAAGAAAAAACCCGCCAATTGTGGAACACTGATATGCTGACGTAATAATTTCCAGACCAACCTCATAGCTTCAACGTTTTTGTGTAGTTCAACTCCAAATGCTTGCCGATAGAGGTCACAATGATACCTGCCCCCTGTCTATCCGCTTCCTCCACCAATATCCGGGACATAATCCGTCCATTCTCCTCATCCAGATGGCTGATAGGTTCATCCAGAAAAATAAAATCAAAAGGTTGGCAAAGGGCGCGGACCAACGCAACACGCTGCTGTTGTCCGAAAGACATTTTAGCTATTGGCGTATCCCATTTATCGGCAATGCCGAACTGTTCAAACCAAGCCTTGATTTCTTTCTTAGATTTAAATCCGGTCAGCGAATTCTTCAACTGCACATTCTCCCACGCTGTCAGTTCTGTAAACAAACGTAATTCCTGAAACAACATACTGATGGAACATTTCCGAATCTCCACCCAGTCGCGCACCGAAAGCGTACGGATATTTTTCCCGTCAAAACAGATGATACCTTGATAGTCGTTACGGTATCCGTATACGTAGCTGCAAAGCGATGATTTTCCTGTACCGGACGCTGCCTCCACCAAATAAGCTTCTCCACGCTTCAGAGTCAACGACTGATGCCAGACATCAGATATAATAGAATCCCTCCCTGCAAAAACGGCAGGGAGGGTCTGTTGTAATTCTATAGTGTTCATAAATTCTCCAATCCACGTACAATCAACTGTAGCACGTTGACCTCTTTATCTTTCATAACAATATTCATTTGGGCGCTTTTCCAATCGGGAGCCATCACATCCATATAGTCGCAAGGTCCCAGGATGGCATTGAACATGGCGGCATCGCTGCCCAGCATACGGGTTAACCGGGGATTCTCCTGAACATCCTTCACCAGCTGCGCCGCATTGAACGCCATAAAGAAACGGTTCTTTGTCACCTGTCCGGCCCAAGGAGTATTCTGCAAAGAAACTCCGTAACGGCGGCCTGCCTCATCTGCCAGTCTTTCATTGTTCGAGATATAAAGCAGATTGTCCTTCACACCAAACCAAATGCTTTGGCGATACATACGGAACTCGTATTGGTCTTTACCCGTAGAGTTCAACTGCATCTGCCCACCGGTCATAGCCAACAAAGGTTTCAGGTCTTCGAAGGACTGCAAAAAGTCTTTATTCGTTACATCAGCATAAATCAGCAAGTCATTATTCGACAAGGAATTATAGCCAACCGCAACATCTCCATGAATAGAAGAGAATATACCTTCAATATCTATTGGTAACATCGGATTATCCAACGCTTGCCTGATGGTAGGATTTTCGCAAAGCAAATCATAAATACCCTTTCCATTGATATTACCTCCTGCCCAAACCAACGTATTGGCAGGGAAATACTCTAAACAGGCTCCTTTAATACATGAGGAAGCAGCCGACTGTTTTTCATACATAGCAATCAAATCCTTGTTTTCAATCAAAGTTTCCACGTCCACTACAATTTTGCCTTTTTCGAAAGTGGCGGAAACCAGATATTTGATATCTTCCAGTTTCAAATCGGCGGGCATTCCCATACGCATCTGCATGGTAATATCATTAGGAATGAACGACATATTCATCACTGTAACGACTTCACCTTTTGCCGAAGCCAACTTACCAAAGTCTGTAGTCTTTACGTAGCTGTTTTCAGCATCCTGACGCATCAATGAAAGCAAACTTCCTTTCAAACTGAGGGCATCTCCTTTATTACTACCCATCAATAAGAAAGTCCCCTTATTAAAAGCGCACAGCGCCGTACCCATCTGTGTCCATGTACATCCGCTTTCACTTTTCAACTCCGTACATATCTGCTCATTCTTTAATGCCTCCAGCAAAGCTTCCACTTTACCTTCATCATCCACTTTCGCCAATAAAGCAAAAGCATTAGAATGAGGAGTGATGAACATATACACCTTATCGGTAAAAGACAAGCCCGATTCAGACGGATTTTGAATAATCTTCTCGGCAGTCTTGTAAGCTTCACCCTCCAAACCGCTTTTCAATGCGTCCGTCAGTTTGGCCACAACCTTTTCTCCTCCTTTACCGTTTATGCCGCTCTTCTCCGCCATCGTCTTGAAATCGAATGACATAACCATTGCCGCATCCTTAGGAATAGCGTTGGCATACTCACTTTCAGACGAACAAGAAGCCATAAGCAGCACTATCGCTACGAGTGCAAATCCCCAAATACCTTTTCTCATATTCTTATTTTTGGTTTAATAAATTCAGCGTATGACAGGCTACCAATGCAGCTGTTTCCGTGCGAAGACGGGACTTTCCCAAACTGACAGGCTGAAAACCCGCCGCTATAGCCTTAGCCACTTCTTCCTCGCTAAAATCTCCTTCCGGACCTATCATCACCAAAGCATCTTCTCCGGAACGCAATATATCTTTCAACAAAGGTTTTTCCCCTTCATAGCAATGGGCGATGAACTTCTGCCCTTTAAAATCCCGTGAAACAAACTTATTAAAGTCCGTCATTTCATTCAGCACCGGCATAGTCGCCTTCAACGATTGTTTCACTGCCGATACCAGAATCTTTTCAATACGTTCCTTCTTGATTACTTTCCGTTCGGAATAACGGCAGTTCAGGAAAGACAGTTCATCAAAGCCTATTTCAGTCGCTTTCTCTGTAAACCATTCAGTACGATCCATATTTTTAGTGGGAGCCATGGCAATATGCAACCAACCGTTCCACCCTTTTTCCTGCGGAATCGTTTCCGTTACCTTCACTTGGCAACGTTTACCGCTTGCAGCACTGATTACAGCTTTGTAAAAACAACCTTTCCCATCGGTCAACATAATCTCATCGCCTATGGAAAGGCGCAAAACCCGTAAACAATGTCCTGCTTCCTCTTCCGGAAGCTCAAGGTTACTCGCTATATCAGGGGTATAAAAAACATGCATAGTTCTTCTTGTTTTTTCAATTTATATATCAAGCTATTGTATTCTCCTCCTCTTGTTCCCGTCGTTTTATCTCATCACGCAAACGGGATGCCTGCTCATAATTCTCTTCTTCTATAGCCTTTGACAATGCTTCTTTCAGCATCACCACATCAACTGTATTTACATTGACAGAAAATGCCGTACTCCCAACTTCATGCAATTGCTCACTTTCCATAATCTCATCAGTAGTATAGACAGGACACCCGCAACGCATAGCCAACGCAATCGCATCGGAAGTACGTGAGTCTATTTTAAATACCTCACCTTCCTTTTCCAAAAACAGATAGGAATAATAGACTCCATCCTTTACCTTATATATCAATACTTTCTTTAAAGCAGTCCCCAACTCTTTGGTCACCGTCAGAAAAAGATCGTGCGTCAACGGTCTGGGCATCTTATAGCCCATCATTACCACCTTAATAGCCTGCGCCTCCAACGAACCGATAATAATAGGCAGCTTACGGTTGCCGTTCACTTCTTCCAACACCAACGCATATGCATCCGCCGGCTGCAATGTAGAGGACATATCATGTACCTTCAATTCTATTTCATCCATAATTTAACTTTCCTTCCACCATTCCCGTCTACATCGGAAACGGTCAAAAAATAATTTATCAAACTTGCCCGGGACGATGCTTATACTTGAATATGACAGCAAACAATACCGCAACCGCCAAGGCATATCCCGCAAAGACAAACCATGTCATGCTCCATCCCTCCATCTGCGGAGCACTGCTGTTCATATCAACAAAACGATTTACCACTGCCTGAGCTCCCAACGTTCCCACCGTAGCGCCAATACCATTTGTCATAATCACGAACAATCCCTGAGCACTGGAACGGATGGATAAATCAGTTTCATTGTTAACAAACAACGAACCAGAAATGTTGAAGAAGTCGAAAGCCACCCCATACACAATCATGGACAGTACAAACATCCAGACACCCGGCCCAGGATTCCCCAGTCCGAACAATCCGAAACGAAGTACCCATGCCAACATGGCTATCAGCATAACACGCTTGATTCCGAAATGCTTCAACACAAACGGTATTAATAAGATACACAATGTTTCCGACACCTGCGACAAAGATATCAATGCATTGGCATGATTCACTCCAAACGTATCGGCATACTCCGGAACTCCCTTGAAACTGCTGAGAAACGGATTGGCAAAACCGTTGGTTATCTGTAAAGAAACCCCCAACAACATAGAAAATATAAAGAAAATAGCCATCTTTTTCTGTTTGAACAGTGTAAACGCCCGCAATCCCATAGCATCTACCAACGATTTCTGTTCTCCACCACGACTTACAGGACACTCAGGCAAAGTAAGCGCATAAACCGCCAGTATCACTCCAAAGCAAGCACAAGAAAAAAACTGCATATAATTATTTTGGAATCCCAAGATATCCGTCAGCAACATGGAGCAGATGAAACCAATCGTTCCGAAAATACGGATGGGAGGAAAAGCGATGACAGGGTCCAGTTTTACTTTATCCAGTGCGGTATAGGCTACCGAATTTGTCAATGCCAATGTTGGCATATAAAAAGCTACACTAAGAGAATAAAATGTAAACAAAGTACCGAAATTAACCGCTTCACCATCCACATAGCCATACCACCCGGCAGCCACCATAAACACGGCAGCCATAAAATGACAGAAACCATATAATTTTTGAGCAGGCACCCACCTGTCGGCAATAATTCCCATTATGGCAGGCATAAACAAGGAAACAATCCCCTGCATGGCGTAAAACAGACCTATCTTGGCCCCCAAGCCAATATTAAACAAATACGTCCCCATGGAAGTAAGATAAGCCCCCCATACGGCAAACTGCAAGAAGTTCATGACTATCAGTCTGAGTTTCATTCCGGTAATTTCGTTTTTCATCTTTCTTCTTTAATGTGTGTTTTTTATATTACTTGCAAAGATATAAAACAATTCGATTTTTCATGGAGATTCATCTTAAAAAACAAAGCCTTTCCGGCAGTTTCACAACTTCCGGAAAGGCAAGACAATTAAAAAGTTTTTGTAATCTAACTAAAAGAGAGTGTTTTATTATCTTGTGTTCGTGAAAAATAATGCCATCATCTATTCAGCTATGGCATAAGCATCCAGTCCTTTCAATGACTGGCGGATAGTTTCCTGCATCTTCTCCATCTCTTCCCGACTCATTTGGCGCACCTCTATACCGGAATCCCTTAGATTATTCCCTAATTCGGCCATCTGCTCATTGAACGAATCCCAATATTCCGGGTCAAGGACAACAGAACACACTTCTTGCCCATCCTTCATCGGACTGATAATGACGGTCATGCTTACACTTCCGCTTTCTTTGACATTAAGGGTGTAAGTACGTTTCTCATTATCCGTCTTATAAATGAACGTAAAATTCGCTTTCTGCGCCTTGCCTCTTCCCTTCGGCATATCCTTGATGGCAGTTTCGGCATATTCCTCATCCTTCTCGAAAGCCTCAATCAACCTTGCGCCTATATTCTCATCCTTTAACGAGAAACTTTTCACCACCTTCACCACTTTGCGGGTTTTAGGGTCACGTTTCGTTACAGAGTTGATAGCCACATCATCCCGTTTTTCCAGTTCCGCCGCCATTTTATCAATATTCTTCTGGGCCATAACCTTACCTGTTCCACCCCACATCAGCAAAACAGCCGCCAATGCACTTCCTAAAATAAATCTTGTTTTCATATCTTATTTTTTTTATGTTTTTTATTCGCTTACCAATAATTCCTTTTCTTCTATCTCTTTCTCGGAACGACAAATTTCCTCCACACGCTCCTGAGCCAGTTTCTCCACCCGTTCCGCCTCTTCCAGTGTTTCAATAATACAAGGCATAATCTGTTTCACATCCGAAATTCGCTTGCCTCCCACTTCCACATAACTACCTTCGTAGCACGACCATTCACCACTTCCGCCTGCTTGGTTCTCCGAATAGAAAATCAAGCCTAACCCCAGCGCAATGACCATCATTGCCGCTATACCGGCACTCCAGACAGCTACCGGAATACGCTGATAAAAGCCTTCTTTTCCAACCACCGGTATCTTTTCCGATCTCTTCCCTCCGGCAACCTCCTCCTGACCGTCTGGCTGCGACATACCCGGTTCTCCCTGCATACCTCCCTCATACCAGGCAAACATCGGAGCATATCCCATCAGATGAGAAGGTACATCCCCTGTATGGAAGAAGCGATAAATAGCCTGCTCCTCAGCATTCGTGGTTTCCCCTTCCAGGAAACGGTTAATGTATTCTTCTATATTCCTCTTATCTAATTCCATACCTTACTGTGTATCATAAATTGTTCTTTTACTCTTTTTCTAGCTCTCGACAAATTGGTTCGTACCGCCACCGGCGTACTTCCTGTGAGACGGGCTATCTCCTCTACTTCGAAACCTTCCAGGTGCTTCATGCGGAGAATAGACTGTTGCAAGTCAGGCAAAGTACCTATTACTTCCAGTATCTCCTGCATATTCTCTTCCTCTACCAGTTTCATTTCAGGATTTTCACCTCCACCAATGCTGATGCCCTGCTCCAAATCGACTTTCTCTATCCGAGTGCCTCGCAGACGGTTGATGCACAAATGCTTGGTTATAACAATAGCCAATGCATCCACGCTGCGGTATTGGTCCAGACGGTCACGAAGAAACCAAAGTTTCAACAGTGCATCTTGCACTGCATCTTCTGCCTCGTCGGAGTCTTCCAAATAACGGATAGCCATTCTTAACAAAGCCGGCCGCATTCGTTTTGCCTCTATTTCAAATCTATTTTGTTCCATGTTCACCAGTATGACACATAGAGGTAGGGAAACGTTACATCAAAATGAAAAAAAAATTTGCTGACATGTCAATTTACCAATATACCAATAACCGTATGGGCATATATAGCACCGCTAATTGGCACATCAGCCAGTTGACGGATGCACCAATTATTCAAACTTATAAACCGTATGACTACGGAAGACCTCTCCCGGACGGAGTACAGTACTAGGAAATCCGGGCTGGTTGGGGCTATCTTGAAAATGCATCGTTTCGAAACATACCGCCGAACGGAAAGGATAAGCTATCCCTCCTTTACCTGTCATTTTTCCTTTCAGTCCATTACCGGTATAAATTTGCATTCCCGGCTCGGTGGTGAAGATCTCCATCTTACGCCCGCTTGCTGGATCATACACCCAGGCAGCCGGCCTTGTATCATCTCCTTTCGTATTCAATTCCCAAGTATGATCATATCCGTTTACCACCTTCAATTGGGGATGATCCGCATCTATACATTCTCCGATAGCATGCGGCATACGAAAATCAAGGGGAGTACCGGCCACCTGAAGATATTCTCCTGTAACACATTTCTTATCATCGTATGGAGTAAAACGATCTGCGTCTACCCAAAGTTGCTGGTCCTCCACGCTTTTCGTAAAATTTCCCGAAATATTAAAAAAAGAATGATGGGAAAGATTAAGTACCGTGGGTGCATCCGTAGTTGCCTCGTATGTCAAATCCAACGCATTATCATCCTCACCAAGACTATAGACCAACGTCACTTTCAGGTTTCCGGGGAAACCATTTTCTCCATCAGGAGAAAGATAAGACAGACGGACCCTATGTGTATCTGCCTGCTCCACTTTCCATATTCTATCGGCAAAGCCGGGATTCCCTCCATGTGATATATGCCCGGACTTCCCATTGTTAGGGACCAGCTTATACTCTACTCCATCCAGCGTGAAACGCGCATTCAGAATACGTCCTATATAACGCCCCACCGTAGAACCAAAATTCTGCCGTTGCTCCATATATTCAGTAATCGTGGAAAATCCGCACACCACATCCTCCCGTTTTCCATTTCTGTCGGGGACAAGGATAGAAACCACCCGTGCCCCATAGTTTGTGATACAGACCTCCATTCCCTGCTTGTTGCTCAATGTAAATAAATCGGTATGCTGTCCATTCACTTCTGTTTGAAAATCCTTCCGCTGTAATCCAGAAGCTGTGATTTGCTTACCGGTGTGACAAGAAGAGAGCACCAGCAACAAGCCCATACAAACCATACCCTGTTTTCCTTTCATATCATTCATTTTATAGGTTTTAAATACCACAAATGTAAATCCTCCGATGGAAAATAAGAAAAGCCGGCCTTCCCTTTTTCAAAGGATGACCAACTTTTCAACCATTTCAACCAATTTTTACCCTGTCGCTTCCTCTCTTTCAAAACCATCTTTTTACCATCCAGCGTATTGACAGGTTGATATTCCTGTCTGCCCCGCTATGATAGGAAAATCCAGAAATAACTGACTGATAGTGCTTAAGCCCAAACAAACAACCTAGTGCTTCCACTCCACAGGCAACCTTAATTTCGCCTTGTAATCCTGCCTCCTGCAACAATCCTGCAAGCAGATTTATCTTTTCCGCTTCCGGACCATATGCAGTACGGATTATAAACAATGAAACGTTCGCCATACAACCATTCATCCCTGCTTCCACATAAGGTTTTCAGCCCTGCCCGTAAGTTGTGACCAAAGTTAAAAGAAAGCAAGCCAGTGTTGCATAAAGTTGTATTCTCATATTTTTCATCTGTTTTGTTTTAACCTAACAAATGCAGACAATTATCTTCTTTTTACATTTATTTTCAGAAAAACTTCTGTTTCCATGCAGTCTTTTACCCTATCCTGTATCTTCATATAATAACATGACAAAAGAAGAATGAATGACACAGAACTAATAGAGGGATGTAAAGCCGGAAAGCGGGAAGCTTTGGAAACCATATACAGGCTCTTCTCCCGCCAAATGTATGGAGTGTGCTATCGCTATGTAGGCGAAGATTCGGCACTGGACGTCATGCACGATGGATTCGTCAAAGTGTTTTCCGCCATCGGCCAGCTACATGCCACCGACCTGCATGGATTCAGATCCTGGATCACCCGTATCATGGTAACCACCTCCTTGCACCATCTCCGCAAACAGAAAAACAGCTCTTTCCTTTCTGTAGATGACCTGGAAGAAAACATGCAACCTGTGGACGAAGAAGATATGATTTCAATTCCTATTGAAACCCTGATGAAATTCATAGCTGAATTACCGACAGGCTATCGCACCATACTGAACTTGGCCGTATTCGAGGAAATGCCTCATAAGGAGATTGCGAAGACATTAGGCATTAACGAACATTCATCCTCCTCACAACTGTACCGCGCCAAATGTATACTTGCTCAGAAAATTAAAGAATACTTAACTCGACAATCATTATGAAACAGGAAGAAGAACCGTGGATAGACCACTTGAAACAACGGGTTAACGAATACGAAAAGCCACTCCCAGAAAATGATTGGAATCATTTTCAAACGGAATTTTTCACTCCCTATCTACATAAGAGAAGAAGGATGAAAACGATGCGTATAGCAGCCGTTTTCTTCTTGATATTCATACCTTTTGCCACTACTTTTTATTTTTTACAGACAGAAAAACATGAAGCAGCCTCACCTGTTGTATCCTTACCGGCATACCAGCCAAGAAGCATTACAGGCAGCCCTTCCATTATGCCTGAAAACAAACTGTTACAGGACAGGACCAAATCAAGGACAGCTTCCTTGACAAGGCCGCCAATCCAAACAAGTATCCACACCGATACGGCAAATAATATAGAAACAGAATGTATGCCCCCGGTACAAGATACAATCCGGAATACAGAATCTGTACACAAGCGCCCTTCCGGACACAAGCACTTTGCACTACCGTATAAGCGTTCCGGATATACTTTGGCACTTGCCATATCTGCCGGCAATAACGGAGCAAGTACCGGCTTCATAAACAAAACTTTTTCCCGGGGAGACATAGGGAGTTCTCATAAGGATGAAATTATGTATTGGAGTGACTTCAAAGACTATTTGCAGGAATATCCATCGGACTTTCCCGATGCACAAGCTTACGAAGCTCTACTACAAATAGCAAATGACAACACGGGACGACCCATGACAGAATATACCCATTATAATCTCCCCGTCAGCATTGAGCTTTCGCTCCGTAAATCTATAAGCAGGCACTGGGGGGTCAGCGCGGGACTGCAATACACCTATCTGTCGTCCGAGAGTTCCATAGGAGAAGATTCCAAGTGGGTTAAACGACAAAAGCTCCACTACATAGGCTTGTCTGTGAAATTAGACCGCCGGCTTTATACCACCCGCACCTTTTCCTTTTATGCCACAGGAGGAGGCACAATAGACAAATCCGTTTCGGGTAAACTGGAACAAGATTTCATCGTTCAGAAAGAGAAAATCTATTCCAGTACAGAGAATCTGAAAATAAAACCGTTCCAATTCTCCATACACGCCGCATTGGGAATACAATATAATATAAATCCCACCCTAGGTGCTTTCATTGAGCCCGGAACAGTTTTTTATTTCAAGGACGGCAGCTTTAAAAACACCATACGTGACAAACACCCGCTCCATTTCAACCTGCAATTGGGGGTGCGCTGGAATTATTAAGGAAACTTCATGCAGTCTTTTGTCCATCCTTGTATCTATAAGATAAAAAAAACAACCATGCAAAAAAGACATAAAGACAGACAATGTTATTTTAACGAGCTGGCGAATACGTCCCGTAGTTTCTATATAGACTATGTGAAGCAATTTATCTCCCTCAGCCCTTCCACCCACATACTGGAAATAGGTTGCGGAGAAGGAGGCAACCTGCTTCCCTTTGCCGAACTAGGCTGCAAGGTAACAGGAATAGACCGTGCAGCCAGTCGCATACACCAGGCAGAAACCTTCTTCGCCGCCTCCGGCTACAAAGGAGAATTCACCACAACGGATTTCTTCAACTTTTCCTCAGCTTCCCGTTACCAGCTCATCCTGATACACGATGTTATTGAACACATCAGTAACAAAGAAGAATTCTTCCGTTGCCTCTCTCCTCTTCTAGCTAAGGGAGGCATCATATTCTGGGGATTCCCGTCTTGGCAAATGCCATTTGGCGGACATCAGCAAATTTGCCACAACCGGTTCGTCTCCTCTCTCCCTTTCATTCATTTATGTCCCGGTATATTCTATCGGTTTCTGCTCAGATGTTTCCATGAAACGCCATCATGTATTGAAGAATTATCAGACATCAAACGCTGCCGCATGACCATAGACACCTTTGAACAACTTGCTGAAAAGTATGGATACGAAATAACCGACAGACAATTATGGTTCATCAACCCACACTACCAACAAAAGTTCCATCTGCGGCCACGAAAATTATATCCTGTACTGGCACAGTTAAAATATATCAGAAATTACTTCAGCACCTCCTGTTTCTATATAACGCGCCACCGTGAGCTTCATGATTGAGGCAACCCATTTATACTACTTTCATGTTTATACCAACACTATAATTACCAAGATGTTATAACCCGCCATCTAAGTATTTTCTTCTGTTACATTAAGCTTTTTCTTCCAGCCACCTAATACAGACTCCGGCAGTGGACTGTACAGACGATTGGAATAGACTATACAGTCTACTATAGGCAACTGTATAGTCCACTGCCGGAGTCTGTACTACATAACCGTACAAATCCCCTTAATCATCAGCCCGAAAAGACTTAGGAAAGCGTATATAAAGCTTTAAACCCAGGCAGAACGAACTATGCCGCCAGCATTGAAGAAGAACCAACAGAGGGCTGTCACCCCAAAAGAGAAAATGTAAGAAGTGGAAGAAAAAACAGAGCAAATCTTTTTTTTCAGGAAGAAGAAGCCTAAAAAAACGGCCTATATCATATATAAAAAAAGAAGGGTATCTATCCCAGACACCCAATCTTCATTAACCTTAAATCTAATACCATGAAAAACACAGTGCAAAGATAAGTAGTTTTATGTTATCAAACATAATAACACTACAATTATTTGCTTTCAATTAACATCATTTAAATTTTAAAGACGCTTTTACAGTTTCAAATTCTGTAAAAACGCCTTTGTACTACATATGATTATACAAACCAATCAAATTATTCCACATACAACACCAGCCCTTTCAAATACTCTCCTTCAGGATGGTAAATATTTACGGGGTGATCTCCCGGCTGGGTCAATTGATGCAGAATACGCACACTACGTCCGCTTTGTGCGGCAGCTGTAAATACCGCATTACGGAAATTCACCTTATCCACCACCTGCGAACAAGAGAAAGTAAACAGAATGCCTCCCGGTTTGATTTTCTCAAATGCTTTAGCGTTCAATTTCGTATAGCCGCGCAATGCATTGCGGAGAGCATCCTTGTGTTTGGCAAATGCAGGAGGGTCAAGAATTATCAAATCATATTGATCCCCCATACGATCCAGGTATTTAAAAGCATCCTCAGCATACGCCTTATGACGGGTATCACCCGGAAAATTTAATTCCACGTTCATATTGGTAAGATCAATAGCTTTTGCCGAACTGTCTACCGAATGTACCAGATTCGCGCCTCCACGCATGGCATAGAAAGAGAAGCCTCCTGTATAGCAGAACATATTCAATACATTACGCCCTTTGGCATAACGCTCCAACAAATGGCGGTTCTCACGCTGATCCACAAAAAAGCCTGTTTTCTGACCTTTCAGCCAATCCACATGGAATTTCAAGCCGTATTCCATCGCTATGTTTTCGGAGCTTCCCCCCTTGACAAAACCATTCTCCGGTCCCAAATCCGCCTTGAAAGGCAATGTGGTTTCTGATTTATAATAAATGTTCCGGACTACATCCCCCATCACCTCGGACAAGGCATCGGCTATCTCCATACGGTAAACATGCATTCCGGCCGAATGTGCCTGCATCACAGCTGTATGATCATATACATCAATAATCAAGCCCGGCAAGTTGTCTCCTTCGCCATGAACCAGACGGTAAGTATTGTTTGCAGGATTACCGGCCAAACCCAAACTGCGGCGCAAATCGTATGCCACTTCCAGTTTATGCTTCCAAAATTCATGATCAATCTCACCTTCCTTGAAAGAGAGCACGCGCACGGCAATACTTCCTATCTGGAAATGCCCGCAAGCTATAAACTCTTTCTTCGAAGTGTACACATCCACTATCTCGCCTTCTTCGGGTTCTCCCTCAATGCGCTGGATAGCTCCGGAGAATACCCACGGATGAAAACGCTTTAACGACTCTTCCTTACCCGGTTTCAGGTATACTTTCTTATAAGCCATTTGTATTTACTGTTGTTTCTATTGGTTCTTCCTCTGTTATCTCATAACCGCCCGTACGTTCCAATTCCGTCAGGCAATTGTAAATTTCCACACAAGCCCACGCATCCGTGGCTGCATATAGTTTCTGTCCCTCGCTGAGCACCTCCGCCTCCCAATTGGAAAGACGCTGGCTTTTTGAAATCTTCTGGCCAAACAAATTGGCGAAGATTTTTTGCAGACTCCGGTCAGCTATGCCGAATCGTCCTACATAGTCCTGTAACTCTATCCAGTTTCCCCGGTCGGGATGCACATCCTCACGTTTCCGCAACGAGTTAAAATCGTCTTTCAGAGACAAACCTATCTTCAAGGTATCGCTCATCAAAAACTCTTGCAGAGAATCGGGCATACCTATCCGGTTCAGGCGAAACAAGAAACAGGTATCTTGCGTAGATATTTGCAACAAAGCTACCTTATGGGTAGTACCGCGTTTAAAAGAAGGGCGTGTTTCCGTATCCACTCCCACTATGCGTTGGTCTTTCAAATAGGCTACCGCTTTTTCGGCCTCACTCTCGGTATAAATCACGAAGATGCGTCCCGGAAAAAGCACCTTGGGCATTGCTGCTATCTCGGCTTTAGTAATCGTTTTCTTTATTTGTTTCATAATAATGAATTCTCATCTTCCATTTCTTCCTCCTCGCCATCATCGGCAGGGCTGTACTTCACATCATGCAAAGCACGCATAGTGTTTACCAGCCGTTGTCCCCAAAACTCTCTGAAATGTTCCTTGCAGACCACTAAAGAATCGTTCATCGTTTCATTCAGGCCCAGTTGGAACACACTGATAAAGTCCTTCAAATCCTGATAGATATCTGCCAAATCCTCTGAAATACATTTTTTGATGGGCGTGTCACTGTACACCATATCCGGCAAGAACACTTCCAGATAATCATCCTTGGCTCCTAACACACCGGCTATAGCCCTACGTATCAGTTCATAATCTTCTTCAGTAACGAAGGTTTCGGGTTCGTCCTCTCCTATCGGCTCACACGGAGGCAACAAAGTCGCTTTCAAATAAAGCAACGGAAGTATTTTTAAAGCGGTATCTACAAAGTCATAGCGTTTCATATCACGGGCACGTTCCAGAAAGCCACAAAATTCGGCGGCTACCGTTACAAACTCTACTGTATTTTTGTCAAATATCACCTGACTGTACTTTTCCATAAACATTAAAATTGAATCGCAAAGTTAAGAAAAAAGAGATTAAATAAGGCAATAATTAATGTTTTTCATGTACATTTGCGAAATAATAAATAGAACGAAGACCTATGGCAAAGAAAAAATCAGATAAGGAGACAGAGCCTAAAAAGGTATCTACCAAACGATTCTCCGCTTTTTTAAAGAACGAAACCACACATTTTGTAATCGGATTGATCAGTGTAATTTTTGCAGTTTATCTGTTACTGGCATTTACCTCTTTCTTCTTTACGGGGGCCGCCGACCAAAGTATTTTGGATAATCAGCAGCCGGGTGAACTGATGCAAACCGCCAATCATGTAAAAAATTACGCCGGAGCACGCGGTGCACAACTTGCCGAATTCCTTATAAACGAATGTTTCGGCTTAGCTGCTTATTTTATCATTTTATTCCTGGCCGTAGTGGGTATGAAATTAATGAAAGCTTACCAGTTCCGTATCTGGAAATGGTTTATGTCCTGTTCTATCCTGCTCATCTGGTTCTCTATCACATTGGGATTTATTTTTGACGGCACCTTTGGGGATAGTTTTATCTATCCGGGAGGATTGCACGGACATAATGTAAGCAATTGGCTGATTTCACAAATTGGGATTCCAGGTTTGGGATTATTGCTGTTCATAGCGGCACTATTGTTCTTTATCTATTTAAGTAACGAAACCATACTGGTTATCCGTAAAGCACTGCGTCCCAGCTTCAGACGAAAGAAAAAAGAGGATCAAACAATTTCTGCGACTGAAGAAAATCCGATTAAAGAAGCTCCCCGGAAGGAAGAATCCAGAAAAGAATTCTCTAATCCCGGTCCTGCTATCGTAGATTTCGAATTAGAACAGCCGACAAAGAAAGAAGAGGAAGTGGAAGAACAAGTGCCCTTCCCTTTTGAGAGCAAGCAGGTTACCGAACCGGCAGTGATAGAAGAACCTGCCTACACAAACGAAGAAGAGGAAGTTGAAAATACAGATGAACCTGATTTTTCAATCAGTGAAGAAACAAATGAAGAAGACGAGGCGTACAAAGGTCCCGTACTTCCACCATACAACCCTCGTCTGGATTTGGAAAACTACAAATTCCCTAGTTTGGATTTGCTAAATGAATATGAAGATGATGGTCCTAATATTGACATGGAAGAGCAAAACGCCAACAAAGACCGCATCATCAAGGTTTTACGTAGCTTCGGTATTGAAATCAGTTCCATCAAGGCAAGTGTAGGTCCTACCATCACATTATACGAAATTACTCCGGCAGAGGGGGTACGTATCTCTAAAATCAGGAACTTGGAGGATGATATCGCATTAAGTTTGTCGGCACTGGGTATCCGCATCATTGCTCCGATACCGGGCAAAGGCACTATCGGTATTGAGGTTCCGAATGCCAATCCGCGCATTGTACCGATGAAATCCATCCTGAACAGCAAAAAGTTCCAAGAAACCACCTATGAGCTGCCTGTGGCATTAGGCAAGACCATTACGAACGAAGTCTTTATGGTGGACTTGGCAAAAGCCCCCCATATGTTGGTAGCCGGCGCTACCGGACAGGGTAAGTCCGTAGGATTGAATGCCATCGTGACCTCTTTATTATATAAGAAGCATCCGGCAGAACTTAAGTTTGTAATTGTAGACCCCAAGAAGGTGGAGTTCGCTATCTATGCTCCGATTGAGAAGCATTTTCTGGCCAAGCTGCCGGATGGAGAAGACGCGATTATCACCGATGTTACCAAAGTGGTACAAACCTTGAACTCACTATGTATAGAGATGGACAGCCGATACGACTTGCTGCGTAAAGCCGGTTGCCGTAATATTAAGGAATATAACGCGAAATTCATCAACCGGCAGTTGAATCCGGAAAAAGGACACCGCTTCATGCCTTACATAGTGATTATCATTGATGAGTTCGGTGACCTGATTATGACTGCGGGTAAGGAAGTGGAATTACCTATCTGCCGTATCGCCCAGTTGGCACGTGCAGTAGGCATACATGCCATTATCGCGACCCAGCGTCCGACAACGAACATTATTACCGGTACTATCAAAGCTAACTTCCCGGCACGTGTTGCCTTCCGTGTAGCTGCCATGATGGACTCACGTACTATTCTGGACCGTTCGGGAGCACAACAACTGATTGGTAAGGGAGATATGCTTTACTTGCAAGGTAATGATCCGGTACGTGTGCAATGTGCATTCGTGGATACTCCTGAAGTGGAAAAAATAGCCAATTACATCAGTAAACAACAAGGATACACCACCGCATTCATGTTGCCCGAATATGTAGGCGAAGAGAGTGAAAGCAGCGTTGGCGAAGTAGACATGAACCGGTTAGACCCTATGTTTGAAGATGCAGCCAGACTGGTCGTGATTCACCAGCAAGGCTCTACCTCATTAATCCAACGCAAGTTCTCTATCGGCTATAACCGTGCGGGGCGTATCATGGACCAACTGGAAAAAGCTGGAATTGTTGGCCCCACTCAAGGAAGCAAGGCGCGTGACGTACTCTGCATGGATGAAACAGACCTGGAAATGAAATTGAACAATCTGCAACAATAAGTTGTTTAATAATGTTATGATAAAAATGAAAAGAACATATTTACTGGTATTAATCCTTTTCCTTTCAGTCAGCCTATCCGCACAAAAGGACAAACAGGCACGGGAGATATTGGACAAAACCGCCAATGCCCTGCAACAGGCCGGAGGCATCCGTGCCACCTTTGGAGGGACAGGAAATGGAACCTTATTGCTAAAAGGCAACCGGTTCTATCTGAACAGTGGCGGAATACAAAGCTGGTTTGACGGAACAACGCAATGGAGTTATCTGGAAAGCAGCGAAGAAGTGAATGTGAGCAATCCTACCCCGGAAGAGTTGCAAACCATCAATCCTTATGCACTGTTATCCATTTACAAAAGCGGATATAATTATAAGTATACAGGGATCAAAAGCCGTAACGGCAAACAGGGGTTTGAAGTGATACTGACTCCGGAGAATAAACAGGATATCACATCCATCACCTTGTTCGTTTCCCAAACATATCAGCCTTTATATATAAAGGTAGAACAAAGTAATAAATCGGCAAATGAGATTATCGTCACTTCTTACCAAACCAACCAGCCGCTGGACAATGCGACATTCAAGTTTGATAAAAAGAAATTCCCAAATGCCGAAGTGATAGACTTACGATAACAAGCAGAGTTCAAGATAGAGAGATAATATAATATTCATCAAATTAAATTAAGTAAAGAAATAAGTATTATGAGTACAGAAAAAGTTAAATGCCTTATCATCGGCTCAGGTCCTGCCGGCTACACCGCCGCCATTTATACAGGACGTGCCAACATCGCCCCGGTCTTATATGAAGGTCTACAGCCCGGAGGCCAGTTGACCATCACTACCGAGGTGGAAAATTTCCCCGGATATCCCGAAGGTATCAGCGGTACCCAACTGATGGAGGACTTGCGCAAACAAGCAGAACGCTTCGGCGCGGATATCCGCAATGGCATTGCAACCTCCGCCGACCTGAGCAAACGTCCTTACCGTATCACCATTGATGACGAAAAAGTGATTGAGGCAGAAACTGTAATTATATCCACAGGTGCCACCGCCAAATATCTAGGTCTGGAAGACGAACAGAAATATGCCGGAATGGGTGTAAGCGCCTGCGCCACCTGCGACGGTTTCTTCTATCGCAAGAAAACCGTAGCTGTAGTAGGTGGCGGTGACACTGCTTGCGAGGAGGCTGTCTATCTGGCAGGACTGGCCAAACAGGTTTACCTGATTGTACGCAAACCGTTCTTACGCGCATCCAAGATTATGCAGGCACGTGTTATGAACCATCCTAACATCAAGGTACTGTTCGAGCACAACGCTGTCGGCTTATACGGAGAGAATGGCGTAGAAGGTGTTCATTTGGTAAAGCGTCAGGGTGAATGCAACGAAGAACGTTATGACTTGCCTATTGACGGATTCTTTCTGGCTATCGGCCATAAACCCAATTCAGACATTTTCAAGGATTATTTGGACACAGACGAAGTAGGCTACATTATAACAGAAGCAGGTACTCCGCGTACGAAGGTTCCCGGTGTGTTCGCTGCCGGTGATGTGGCCGACCCGCATTATCGTCAGGCTATCACTGCTGCCGGAAGTGGCTGCAAGGCTGCCATAGAAGCAGAAAGATACCTATCTGCCAACGACTTATTATAATAAAAACAAACTAACCCCACAACAAACACTATGACACATTTTCTTAGGAAGATGGCAGCTGCCTGGATTATTCTAGGCAGCGTGTCGGTGGGCTTTGCACAACAGCAAATGCCTCCCATCCCGACGGACCCTAACGTTCGCATCGGCAAATTGGACAACGGATTGACTTATTACATCCGTCACAACGAACTCCCGGAAAAAAGAGCCGATTTCTACATCGCTCAAAAAGTAGGTTCCATTTTGGAAGAAGACAACCAGCGAGGCTTGGCACACTTCTTAGAACACATGTGCTTTAACGGGACTAAAAACTTTCCCGACAAAACCCTCATCCAATATCTGGAAAGCATAGGGGTGAAATTCGGTGAAAACCTGAATGCTTATACCAGCATAGATGAAACCGTATACAATATTTCCAATGTTCCCGTGATACGTGACGGCGTTGTAGATTCTTGTTTGCTGATTTTACATGACTGGGCCGACGACCTGACACTGGATCCTAAGGAAATAGACAGCGAACGCGGTGTGATTCATGAGGAATGGCGTACCAGCACAAACGCTATGATGCGTATGTACGAAAAAGCCCTCCCTACCCTTTATCCGGAAAGTAAATATGCCTATAGGCTTCCCATCGGCATTATGGAAGTAGTAGACAATTTCCCTTATCAGGCATTACGCGATTATTATGAAAAATGGTATCGTCCGGACCAACAGGGTATTGTCGTAGTAGGCGATATAGATGTAGACAAGATTGAGGCAAAGATTAAGAAGATATTCTCTCCTATTAAAATGCCAGACAACCCGGCAGAACGAGAATACTTCCAAGTTCCCGACAATAAGGAAACTATTGTAGCAATAGAAACAGATAAAGAACAGGCAAACCCAGTAGCTTATTTATGCTACAAACATGAAGCTATTCCTAATGAACAAAAGGGAAACATGGATTATCTGGTAGTGAACTACATGAAATCCATGATAGAAAATATGTTGAACGCCCGTCTGAACGAACTGACCCAAACAGCCAATCCTCCTTTCATCTTCGCTCAAGTCAGCGACCAAGAATTCCTGATTTCCAAAACAAAAGATGCCTTTACAGGAATAGTAGCAAGCAAGGAAGATGGAATTGACAGTGCAATAACCGCCATTGTACGCGAAATTGAACGGGTCCATAAATTTGGTTTCACCGCGTCCGAATATGCCCGCGCCAAAGCGGATTATCTGCGTATGCTGGAATCTGCATACAACGAACGCAATAAAGTGAAAAACGGTGCATACGTGGATGAATATGTACGCCACTTCATTGACAACGAACCGATTCCAGGTATTGAAAATGAATATGCCATTATGAATCAGATCGTCCCCAACCTGTCTGTGGAAATGGTAAACAGTCTGATCCCGGCCTTGGTTACCGACAGCAATCTGGTAGTAAATGTATTCTTCCCAGAAAAGGAAGGATTGAAAGTTCCATCCAAGGAAGAAATTTTGGCTGCTGTCAATAAGGTAAAAGCTGAAACACTGACTGCTTATGAAGACAAAGTTTCTGATGAACCTTTGATTTCTGAAAAGCCCCAAGGTGGAAAGATTACAAAACAGGAAAATGGTCCGTTCGGTTCTACTATCCTGACTCTATCCAATGGAGTACGCGTTATCTTAAAGTCGACCGATTTCAAAGCGGATGAAATCAGAATGAGAGCTTTCAGTCCGGGTGGCAGTTCCTTGTTCCCGAATGATGAAATTATCAATATCAATGTCATGAATGATGTGGCAAGTATCGGCGGTTTGGGTAACTTCAGCAATGTTGATCTGGAGAAAGTATTGGCAGGTAAAAAAGCGAGTGTAAGTGCTTCTGTCGGTGGCAATACAGAGGGGCTGAGCGGAAGCTGCTCACCCAAAGATTTTGAGACCTTGATGCAATTAGTCTATTTGTCATTCACGGCTCCACGAATGGACAATGATGCATTCACCTCATTCAAGAACCGTCTGCAAGCATCTTTGGCAAATCAAGAGGCCAACCCCATGACTGCCTTACAGGATACGTTGCAAAAAGCCCTCTATATGGGACATCCGCGTACTATCCGTATGAAAGCCGATATGGTGGACAAGATTGACTATGCCAAAGTTATGGAGATGTACAAAGACCGTTTCAAAGACGCCAGCGACTTTACTTTCATCTTTGTAGGAAACATCAAACCGGAAGAAGTAGAGCCGTTAATTGCAACTTATCTGGGAGCTTTGCCTTCTGTCAACCGCAAGGAAACCTTCCGTGACAATCACATTGATATGCGCCAAGGCGACTATAAGAACATTTTCAGCAAAAAACTGGAAACGCCCAAAGCCTCTGTACTGGTTATCAACAATGGTAAATGTGCATATACTCTGAAAAACCAAATCATGATGAGTATGCTTTCACAGATACTGAATATCATGTATACCGAAAGTGTGCGTGAAAAAGAAGGCGGTACGTACGGAGTAAGCGCATTCGGCAGTCTGACCAAATATCCAAAAGAGAAAGCGGTTCTGCAAATCTATTTCGATACCGATCCTGCCAAACGTGCCAAAATGACGGATATCATTTTGAATGAACTGAATCAGTTTGTCGACCAAGGACCGTCTGCCGAAAATTTAAACAAGGTAAAAGAATTCATGCTGAAGAAATACAAGGAAAATGCCAAAGAAAACAGTTATTGGGTAAATATACTGGGTGAATATTTCTGGGAAGGAACAGATATGAACACCGGCTACACAAATACCGTAAACAGCATTACCGCTAAAGATCTGCAAGAATTTACCAAAGCCTTGTTGGAACAGAATAACCGTGTAGAAGTAAGCATGACCTCGGAAGAAACAAAATAATCCAAGCCTATGCTTCTATCTATTATAAGACAGAATCAAAAACTTGCGGCCAAGCGGAATCCTGCATTTGACAGGAACCGCTTCGCCAAGTTTTTAATTTACTTTATGGTCGCTTTTTGGGCAGCATACCTCATCTTTATCGGGGTCATGCTGTCCTTTGCTTTTGAAGATATCTTTCCCAGCATGGAACCTTACCATATTATGAACCAAGGATTGATTTATCTTCTGATACTTGATTTCCTGTTACGCTTCATGCTCCAACCGGCCATGTCGCAAGAGATCAAGCCCTATCTGCTTATGCCGGTAAAAAAGAATAAGCTGGTGGATACCCTGTTACTACAATCCGGAATCAGCAGTTACAATTTCTTCTGGTTTTTCCTGATCATACCTTTTGCTCTGCTTACGATTATCCGTTTCTACGGACTCACGGGCATCCTATGCTATCTGTGCGGCATTTGGCTTCTGATGGTTATGAACAGTTATTGGTATTTGATATGCAAAACTTTACTGAATGAGAAACTGCTTTATATACTTCTCCCGATCGGAGTATACGGATTATTAGCGGGAACTGAATTTATTCCCGAAGGAAACCCGGTTTCCACGTTCATGATGAATTTGGGAGAAGGATTTATAGAAGGAAACATACTCGCCTTTCTAGGTGTCATAGCAGCCATTCTGTTACTTCTACTAGTAAATCGCAAGCTACAGCTACACTTCATCTATAATGAAATAGCCAAAGTGGAAGACACCAAGATGAAGCATGTATCCGAATATAAATTCCTGGACCGCTATGGTGACGTAGGTGAATATCTACGTCTGGAACTAAAACTGTGTTTCCGTAACAAAACCGTAAAGACACAATTCCGCATGGGATTTATCATCATGCTGGCTTTTTCGGCACTGATTGCCTTCACGGATGTGTATGACGGAACAGGAATGATAAATTTTATCTGCATATACAATTTTGCCATTTTAAGTATCATGACCCTGGGGCAAGTGATGTCTTTTGAGGGCAACTATCTGGATGGTCTTATGAGCCGTAAGGAATCTATCTATAACTTGCTTCGTGCCAAGTATTACCTGAACTGCATCATCGTGTTCATCCCTTTCCTGATTATGATGATCCCTGTAGCTAAGGGCAAGATACCCTTCCTCATGGCTCTATCCTATATGCTGTTTACAGCAGGATTCGTATTCGCCATGATGCTGCAACTGGCTGTGTACAATAAAAAGACACTCCCGTTAAACGCCAATGTCATGCGAAGCAATCGGGGAAGTTCCTTATTCCAGACCATTATCATCTCATGTGCTTTTTTCCTGCCCTTGATTATCAACAAAGCTCTGACAGCTTTCTTTGAACAGGATACAGCCTGCATCATCATGATGATTATAGGGTTGTTACTGATTGCAACCCACAATATTTGGATAAAAAATATCTATAACCGTTTCATGAAGCGCCGTTATGAGAATATGGAAGGCTTCCGTGACTCACGTTAAAACGAATTGCGTATGAATATCATAATAAACCAATTACAAAAGAACTTTGGCCCGAAAGTGGCTGTAGACATAGAAAATTACTCCATTCAAAGCGGTGACATGTTGGGACTGGTGGGCAATAACGGAGCAGGAAAAACGACCCTGTTCCGCCTGATGCTGGACTTGCTGAAAGCCGACGGAGGCAGTGTACATATCGGAAACATCGATGTGAGCCGGAGTGAGGAATGGAAAAATATAACGGGAGCTTTCATTGACGAAGGTTTCCTGATAGATTATCTTACCCCCGAAGAATATTTCTACTTTGTAGGAAAAATGTACGGACTAACAAAAGAAGAAGTAGATAAACGTGTCGCTAGGTTTGAACGTTTTATGAATGGCGAAGTCATCGGACAAAAAAAACTGATTCGTAACTATTCGGCAGGCAACAAACAGAAAATAGGTATCATTTCGGCTATGCTGCACCAACCGCAGGTACTGGTTCTAGATGAACCGTTCAACTTTCTGGACCCTAGTTCGCAGTCCATTATCAAGCATTTACTGAAAGCTTATAATGAAGAAACCGGAGCCACCATACTGGTATCCAGCCATAATCTGAACCACACAGTAGATATATGCCCACGCATCGCTCTGCTGGAAAACGGAAAGATTATCCGAGATATTGACAATAAAGGGAATTCCGCCGAAAAGGAATTAGAGGACTATTTTAATGTAACAGAATGAAAAAACTACTATCCCATTTGCTGGTATTAGGTACACTGGCCATGTTGTTGGTTTCATGCGGTACCTCTGCCCCACGTTATAACTACAAAGAACTGGCGCGTGCCTCCATCCGTCTGAATATGGATATTGACATGAAAGACAATCACCAACTGTACGTAGAATCAGCAGCATGGCTGGGAGTCCCCTACCGTGGCGGTGGTAACAGCAAACGGGGAGTGGACTGTTCCGGACTGACTTCACATTTATATAAAAAGGTATACCACAAAAAATTGAAACGTAACTCGGATGACCAACGTACCCAAGATTGCCATAAAGTAAGTAAGAGAAACTTGCGCGAAGGAGATTTGGTATTCTTCCATAACGGCAGAAAAAAACGGATTGCCAGTCATGTAGGTATTTATTTGAAAGATAATAAGTTCATCCATGCCAGTACCAGCCGGGGAGTCATAATCAGCAGCCTGAATGAAGATTATTACCGTAAACACTGGTTAAGTGGAGGCCGTCCTTGACAAGATCCTTGCGGACAATATATTCATTACACTAAAATGAATTTAATTTGAAAGAATGAAATACACAACATACCTTTTTGATTTTGATTACACACTAGCCGATTCTTCACGCGGCATCGTTATCTGCTTTCGTAATGTACTGGAACGCCATGGGCATACGGGCATCAGTGATGAAGCCATAAAACGCACCATTGGAAAAACACTGGAAGATTCATTCAGTATTTTGAGCGGAATCACTACTCCCGAAACATTAGCCGAATATAAAAAAGAATATGTAAAGGAAGCAGATACATACATGACTGTCAACACTTTCTTTTTTCCTGAAACGGTTACCGTACTGAAAACACTGAAAAGCCAAGGTGCCCAAATAGGTATCATTTCCACTAAATTCCGTTTTCGTATCCGCGAAATGGTAGACCAACATTTTCCGAAAGATTTTTTTGACATTATTATCGGAGGAGAGGATGTAAAGCAAGCCAAGCCAGATCCCCAAGGTATAAAAAAAGCACTACGCCGGCTGCATCGCCGGAAAAGCGAAACACTCTACATCGGTGACAGCACAGTGGACGCAGAAACCGCCCAAGCAGCCAAAGTAGACTTCGTAGGTGTGCTCAATGGCATGACAACCCGTGAAGAACTGATGGTCTACCCACACCGGCAAATACTAGACAATCTTTCGTTACTTCCATTAATTCATAAATTCACCCCTTACGAACCAGACAAACATTTTCCGGAAAAGTTCTTTTATTCTTCCTATTTTCCCAAAAAAATAGTAGCCTTCTACAAACTGCTCCATCAAAAACAAATAAGAGGGAAACATGAAATAAAAGAGAATCCGACATGTTGCGTCTGTAAGAACTGCGGAAACACGTTTCAAGGAAATTATTGTCCCCATTGCGGACAAAACCGCCACACGCCACGTTTTACCATACGAAATGCCTTTCAGAATATTTTAAGTGGGTTCTTTAACATAGACCATGGTTTCAGCCGTAACCTGATAGAACTACTCTACCGACCAGGATACATGATACGGGATTATCTGAAGGGAAAACGTGTACATTACTATAAACCATTTCAAACCTTGTTCGTTCTGGCTGCTCTATACATCATGGGCGTACAACTCATTGACCCGGCAGCGATAAAACTATCGGAAAAGGAAATGGAAGAAGAGCCTACTATCGCCAGCCTGATGGACGACATCAAGTACCAACAGGAACAGACATCAGACAGTTGTACCAAATATTATCTAGGACAAAGTATTACTTATGCAGACAGTACACAGTGGGCCCAAACTCACAGTTTATCAGAATCAATACAAGCACAAATCGATGCAAAATTCAGCAATCAAGACCCCAATGAGCTAAAAAAAGAAATAAGCAAACAAATAAAAAAGGAGCTTAAACAAAAAATAAAAGCAAAAAACGGCGAGATTGATGACTGGAAAGGTCTGATGAAAGAAATTGGTACGACTTTGGCAAGACAAGATAGCTTACGGATGGCCACTTTAGGAAGAGAAGCCAACAAACAAGACTCAACCATATCGGAAATAAGAAAAAACATATTGGCAAACATGGCCCAACAAGATAATCCCTATGAAGATCAAGATATCTGGAATGATTTGAGCGAAGCCGGAAGTGAAATGAAAAATGTCTTTAACGAAATGACTAACAATTATTTCACAGAAAATAGCTTTCTCTCTGCAGTCGGTAACCTGATGAAAAGTTGGATACATGGCAACAAAGCCTTCAGCATCCTTGCTCTGCTCCCTCTTTTTACAATAAGCACCCGGTTAAGCTTCTGCCGGACCTCTATCGGACGTAGACTAAATCTGACGGAAAACTTTTTTGCACAAGTTTATATAGCCTGCCAAATCTTATGGATTTCTTTACTGATCCTGCCATTTACCGGAACAGCACATTTGAATGATATTTTTGATTTAAGTTACAAAGCAATCTTTATATTATTTGTCTGGGATTACCGCCAACTGTTCGGACTTTCCTGGTGGAAAAGCTTCTGCCGTACAATAATCATGTTTTGGTATTGCTTTTTGGGACTGTTGCTAGTCTGTTCTATCATTATAGGCATCATTGTATTGATAGCCTATATTATACAATGGGGTAAATAAAAGTACAATCACACAAACCTTATTTATACAATCGCGCATCCACAAAATGCAATATGAATAAAAACATTGAGTACAAGAAAAAAGAAGATGGTTTTTCTTTGCAGATATAAATAAATATAGTAATTTTGTGCCCGATTTAGTCCGATGAGGTAGAAAAGTGAAGGCAGTGATGCATTCCACCTTACGGAGAAAACCGTTTAATATTATAAAAAGATGTACGTAATTGTAGAAATTAACGGTCAGCAGTTCAAAGCTGAAGAAGGCAAAAAACTGTTTGTACACCACATTCAGAACGCAGAAAACGGCGCAACTGTTGAATTTGAAAAAGTATTGTTGGTAGACAACAATGGAACAGTAACTGTAGGTGCTCCTACTGTAGAAGGTGCCAAGGTAGTTTGTGAAGTAGTATCTCCGCTGGTAAAAGGCGACAAAGTACTTGTATTCCACAAAAAGAGAAGAAAAGGTTATAGAAAACTGAACGGTCACCGCCAGCAGTTTACAGAGTTAACTATTAAACAAGTTATTGCTTAATCATTTAAAATTTAAGAAGAAATGGCACATAAAAAAGGTGTAGGTAGTTCTAAGAACGGCCGTGAATCAGCAAGTAAGAGATTAGGCGTTAAGATATTTGGTGGACAGGCTTGTAAAGCAGGTAACATCATTGTTCGTCAGAGAGGTACAGAATTCCATCCGGGTGAAAACATCGGTATGGGACGTGACCATACTCTTTTCGCTTTAGTAGATGGTACAGTATGTTTCAAAGTAGGTCGCAATGACAGAAGATCTGTTTCTGTTGTTCCGGCTGTAGAAGCATAATCAGTTACAAAATAAAAAAAATTGAAAGACTCTTCATTCCTTGAAGAGTCTTTTCTTTTAGAATACCCTGAACACTAAGACCTTACCTTCAGTCCGGATTATAAAATGCCTGGCCAATGCCTCATTCAAAGTCCCTTGCCACCAATTGGTAAACACAGACAAAGGATAAGCCAACCCTTCGGCAGATAAAGCCGTACTATTCATATTAAAAACAGAAATCTGCTGACCGATATAAGATTCAAACATACTGTCCTCCCTTATGGGAACAAAGATACCATAATCAGTCATCATACTAACCTCCGCCTGCTCCATATAATCCGCCAGCAAGCTGACATTCCCTATTGTATGATCTTCTCTTTTTCCTGTAGCCCCCATGATAGTAATACGCTTCCTCTCCTGTGACAGGCAGAAGCGAAATGCCTTACTCAAATCATTTGTTTCCTGCTCTGCCTCACTATGAATCAACGAAGCATATCGCTCTTTAATATCCGGCAATAAAGAATCGCCATCGCCAACAATGGCTTCCGGCATTCTACCTGAACGAATATAAGTATTTGCTGCCCCGTCACAACAAACCACATAAGGACACTGCCTCAACCACTCCAGTGCCAACGGATGGGAAGGGAAATCACCATCAGCCAGAATAATTGTTTCCGGCACGTCACATCCTATCGGTAATTTATACTCTTTCATAAGATAAATTCATTAATTGTTTCCACTTCAAATAACCGAAACAAGCGATTACCGCATAAAGTCCATACAAAAAAGAAGTGAAATATAAATCTTTGTAAATATAGATACCACAAGAAACAGCATCAACAACCAGCCATGCCAACCATTGTTCCACATATTTATGTGCAAGCATCCACATGGCAATAATACTAAGTGCTGTTGTAAAACTATCCCACCAGGGCACCGTACTATCTGTACAAGTTTCGAGAATAATCCCTATCAGCACAAACACCACAAGCAGCACAACAAACATAGGCAACAGCAGCTTAGACGGTGTGCCGGAAACAGGCTTCTCCCCTTTATCCGGCGTATGGCGCAACCACATCCACCAACCATAAATTCCAGCCAACAAATAATAGATACTGATAACAGAATCGGCATACAGACCCACTTGATAATAAACAACTATATAAATGGCAGGCATAATGACACTGACCGGCCACAACCAAATGCTCGCCCTATATTCAAACCATAAATAAAGCAGACCGATTAAAGCGCCCGCTATCTCAAGATAATTCATCTTTCTTACTTTTCATTTTCTAATCCGGATGCAAAAGTAACGAATAACTCATACACCTTACCATTTTTTTATCTATCTTTGTCCATTAATTCAAGAAATATCAAAAAGACTGAAAAGATATGCTTACCATTAAACAAATTACAGAGAATACGGAAGAGGTAATCCGCGGACTGGAAAAGAAGCATTTTAAAGATGCAAAAGCAACGATAGAACAAGTGCTTGCATTCAATGACAAAAGACGTAGCACGCAGAATCAATTAGATAAAAACCTGGCAGAAGTGAACTCGCTCTCCAAATCTATCGGGCAACTGATGAAAGAAGGGAAGAAAGAAGATGCTGAAACAGCTAAAGCACGTGTAGCCGAAATCAAAGAAACCAGCAAAGCTTTACAAGCAGAAATGGACAAAGCACAGGAAGACATGACCAACCTGCTTTACACCATTCCCAATGTTCCTTATGACAGTGTGCCCGAAGGTGTAAGCGCTGAAGACAATGTGGTGGAAAAAATGGGCGGTATGGAAACCGAACTCCCCAAGAATGCGCTTCCCCATTGGGAACTTGCCAAAAAATACGACTTGATAGATTTTGACCTGGGCGTGAAAATCACAGGGGCAGGTTTTCCTGTATATAAAGGTAAAGGGGCACGTCTTCAACGCGCATTAATCAATTTCTTCCTGGATGAAGCCCGCGCTTCCGGTTACGAAGAAATCATGCCACCGACGGTAGTAAACACCGCATCGGGCTACGGAACAGGACAACTTCCCGACAAAGAAGGACAAATGTATCATTGTGAAGTAGATGATTTGTACTTGATTCCAACCGCAGAAGTTCCTGTAACCAATATCTATCGTGACGTGATTTTGGACGAAAAACAATTGCCTATCAAGAATTGCGCATATACTCAATGTTTCCGTCGTGAAGCCGGATCTTACGGCAAAGACGTACGTGGGTTGAACCGTTTGCACGAATTCTCAAAAGTAGAATTGGTACGCATTGACAAACCCGAACATTCCAAACAGTCACATCAGGAAATGTTGGACCATGTAGAAGGCCTGTTGAAGAAATTAGAACTCCCCTATCGCATTCTCCGCCTTTGCGGTGGTGATATGAGTTTTACAGCTGCACTTTGCTTTGACTTTGAGGTGTATTCGGAAGCACAACAGCGTTGGCTGGAAGTAAGTTCTGTATCCAATTTCGATACGTATCAGGCTAATCGCCTGAAATGCCGTTACCGTTCTGCCGAAAAGAAAACAGAATTATGCCATACTTTGAACGGTTCCGCACTGGCTTTGCCGCGTATTGTTGCAGCCTTATTAGAAAATAATCAGACTCCGGAAGGTATCCGTATCCCTAAAGCATTAGTTCCTTATTGCGGATTCGAGATGATTGACTAATAACAGCTAATTACATATATTGAATGTCATTCTGAGTATTATTCAGAATCCGATCTTTCCCGACAGATTCTGTCTTGTATGCAGAATGACATTCTTTTTTTATTATTTCAACCTGATTACTAACCATTTAACCTATTATTATGAATACTTCACAGAAAAATTTCATGGTACCTCTTGCCTTTGTAGGCATGATGTTTTTTGCAATTGGTTTTGCATTGGGCATTAACTCTTTCCTAATGCCGGTATTAGAACGGTCAATGGAAATGTCGGCTTCAGAATCCAATCTCCTGCTTGCCGCCACGTTTGTTCCATTCCTAATTTTTGGTATACCGGCCACCAAATGCATTGAAGCCATCGGTTACAAAAAAACAATGGCTCTTTCATTCATCATTTTCGCGATCGCTTTCGGATTATTCATCCAAGCAGCCGCAACAGAATCTATTGTATGGTTTCTTTTCGCCTCATTCATCTGTGGTGCCGCCAATGCAGTACTCCAAGCGTCAGTAAATCCATATGTAACTATTCTTGGCCCTATAGAGTCTGCCGCAAAACGTATTTCCATCATGGGTATTTGCAACAAACTGGCTTGGCCTGCCACTACTCTTTTTATTACCTTAGTAATCGGCAAAACCATAGACCAAATAAAAATGGAAGATTTGTTCCAGCCATTTGGTATTATTGTCGGTATTTTCGTTGTATTAGGCATTATCGCCTTAATGGCTCCACTGCCTGAAGTAAAAGCTGCCGGAGAGGATGCCGCCACAGATGCGGAAGAAGCGGTTACCTGTCCGTATGCAGAAGGTAAAACTTCCATCATGCAATTTCCTCACTTGCTATTAGGAGTACTTGCTCTTTTCCTTTATGTAGGTGTGGAAACCATAGCCTTGGCAACTGCAACCGGATATGCCAAAGCATTGGAGCTGCCGGGTGACAATTACGGATTTATCCCTTCCATTGGTATGGTAGTAGGATACATTTGCGGCGCAACCTTAATCCCTAAATATCTGAGCCAGGCTACCGCAATGAAAATATGTGCCATCATAGCCATCATTGGTTCTGCATTAGTAGCAACCATGCCGGCTGAAATTTCAATCTATTGCATATTCTTTATGGCATTAGGATGCTCATTAATGTGGCCCGCATTATGGCCTCTCGCAATGGCGGATCTCGGCAAATTCACCAAAGCCGGCTCTTCATTGCTAACCATGGCTATTGCCGGTGGAGCGGTTATGCCATGGGTGCGCGGTGTGGTTCAAGATGCAACTAGCTTCCAGACCTCCTACTGGATCTGTGTTCCCTGTTTCCTTTTCATCCTATATTATGGAATGATAGGATATAAAATCAGAACAAAGAAATAATCTCTTTTTCACATCAAGAACAAACTGCAACAAAATCAAAAACGGATTTATCATGATAGGATCAGCCGCCCCTCACAAAAGGGCGGCTTTTCTTTTGTCTTTAAAAAATATAATCCTACCTTTGCATAAATTATCAATTTGACAATCAACTCAGAAAAACAACGAACTTATAGTATAGCAAAATGAATAAGATTATTTCAAAAGAACATTTCTCGGAAAAGGTCTTTAAATTGGTCATAGAGACACCTCTGATTGCCAAGTCACGTAAGGCCGGACATTTCGTAATTGTCCGTGTCGGTGAAAAAGGAGAACGTATGCCACTTACTATCGCCGGTGCCGATCCCGTAAAAGGTACCATCACACTGGTAGTACAGGAAGTTGGTCTTTCTTCTACACGACTTTGTGAATTGAACGAAGGAGATTATATTACAGATGTTGTTGGTCCGCTGGGTAAAGCCACCCACATTGAAAATTTCGGAACTGTAGTCTGTGCCGGAGGAGGAGTAGGCGTTGCTCCGATGCTTCCTATCGTACAGGCCTTGAAAGCTGCCGGCAACCGCGTAATTACCGTATTGGCCGGACGTACCAAAGAATTAATTATCCTTGAGAAAGAAATGCGTGAAAGCTCTGATGAAGTAATCATTATGACAGACGACGGCTCATACGGGCGCAAAGGATTAGTGACTGAAGGCGTGGAGGAAGTAATCAAACGTGAAACGGTAAACAAATGTTTCGCCATCGGTCCTGCCATCATGATGAAATTCGTTTGTCTGCTGACTAAAAAATATGAAATTCCCACCGACGTTTCTCTGAACACCATTATGGTGGATGGAACCGGTATGTGTGGTGCCTGCCGTATCACTGTAGGAGGCAAAACACGTTTTGTTTGTGTTGACGGCCCGGAATTCGACGGCCATCAAGTAGATTTTGACGAAATGTTGAAACGCATGGGAGCTTTCAAAGATATAGAAAAAGAAGAAATTCACAAACTAGACACCGAAAAGCCGACGACTTGTGAAGCGACTAAAGAACTGGACGGCCGAGATGCCGAATGGCGTGCAAGCTTACGTAAAGCCATGAAACCTAAAGAACGAATGGCTATCCCCCGTGTAAAAATGAACGAACTGGATGCAGAATACCGTTCACATAGCCGTAAGGAAGAAGTCAATCTAGGTTTGAATGAAGAGCAAGCTGTAACGGAAGCAAAACGTTGTTTGGACTGCCCCAACCCTACTTGTATGAACGGATGCCCCGTAGGAATCAATATCCCGAAATTCATCAAAAATATAGAACGCGGTGAATTCCTTGAAGCTGCCAAAACCTTAAAAGCAACCAGTGCATTACCTGCTGTCTGCGGGCGTGTATGTCCTCAAGAAAAACAGTGTGAATCACAATGCACTCATCTGAAAGCCGGACACGAAGCCGTTGCCATAGGCTATTTGGAACGTTTTGCTGCTGATTACGAACGTGAAAGCGGTCAAATATCCGTACCGGAAGTAGCGCAAAAGAACAACATAAAAGTGGCTGTTATCGGTTCAGGTCCCGCCGGACTCTCATTTGCTGGAGATATGGCTAAACAGGGATACGATGTCACTGTATTCGAAGCTTTACATGAAATAGGGGGTGTATTAAAATATGGGATTCCCGAATTCCGCCTACCCAATAAAATCGTAGATGTAGAAATTGACAATTTATCCAAGATGGGTGTCAAATTCATGAAGGACTGCATCGTAGGAAAGACAATCAGTGTGGAAGACTTGGAAGCAGAAGATTTCAAAGGTATATTTGTAGCATCAGGTGCCGGGCTTCCCAACTTCATGAATATCCCGGGTGAAAATTCTATCAATATCATGTCTTCCAATGAATATCTGACTCGTGTAAATCTAATGGATGCAGCCAGTGAGGATTCAGATACTCCTGTAACATTCGGCAAACGTGTAGCAGTAATCGGCGGTGGTAACACAGCTATGGACTCTGTCCGCACAGCACGCCGCTTGGGAGCAGAACGCGCAATGATTATTTACCGCCGTTCGGAAGAAGAAATGCCTGCCCGCCTGGAGGAAGTGAAACATGCTAAAGAAGAAGGTGTGGAATTCCTGACTCTGCATAACCCCATAGAATATATTGCCGATGAAAAGGGGCGTGTGAAACAAGTCGTTTTACAGAAAATGGAATTAGGCGAACCAGATGCTTCCGGCCGTCGCAGTCCGATAGCTATTCCAGGAGCAACAGAAACCATTGACATTGATATGGCGATAGTCAGCGTAGGCGTCTCCCCTAACCCGATTGTTCCCAGTTCCATCCCGGGATTGGAATTGGGACGCAAAGGAACAATTGCCGTAAATGAAAATATGCAATCGTCAATCCCGACTATTTATGCCGGTGGCGATATTGTGCGTGGTGGAGCTACAGTTATCCTTGCAATGGGTGACGGACGTAAAGCAGCTGCTTCCATGCATGCACAACTCTCCTCCAAATAAATATTATCATTTTCACTAATTTAGCCCGTTATTAAAAATTAACGGGCTATTTTTATTCTATACCGAAAATAAATCATACAGACAGAATGGACCCCATAAATCCATATAGACCTATATCGCCTATCTGACCAATGTACTGACATCAATTGAAATACATACCATGAATATGAACCCTGTCACTATATCTGAAAATAAAATACAAAACTTGATTACCAAATATTGAAGTAACTATCTAAATGTCTATATGAAGTGTGCTCCATGACAACAAAAGAGGTGTAAACGAATCCTTTTATTAACCAAATAAAATTTAAAGTATTCACATTATAAACAATTAATAACTCAAATTTAACCAGCATTAAACCCACTCCAGATTACTTTTGTTACCAATTATAACCATAAAGAAAAAACGAATGACCCAAAGGGTAAATTTTAGCATATTATTCTGCACTATCAGTATACTGACAGCACAAGCACAATGGAACAAACAGGACTCGATTCGTTTACAGGAGCTATTGAATGGAGATGGAGAACTAAAAATCAACACAGAAGCCGTAAAGTCTATCCATTTCGACTTTCAATCGGACAAAGACAATATAAAAGGTACTCCAATCATGTCCGAAGACAAACCGTGGATGAAGTTTCTGAAAGACTTGCCTAAAAACTTCGGCGACACAACCAAATGGGTACGCCCTAACTTTGTGCGTCTTACTCCCTACACTCCTTACACCACATGGCATGAAGATCCGGTTAATGATCCCATTTTCTTGAAAAGAAAAGACTCTCTGACAATATCATGGAAACTAAATATCAAACTGATTCCCGGTTTGCGAAACGGCTATGTAATATTACCTGCCGGCATGGATCAAACGGTAACTCCCAGTAATAACCCATTAATAAGAGGACTGGATGCCGACAAATTCCTGTATGAATCTTTAACCAAACGAGGACGTGCCATCCGACGTAATCGTAATCGTGCCAAAGGTTGGAAAATCTATCAAAGTTACGTACCAACCCGACAGGATTCCATCTTGTTTCCTAGAATCAGCAAAGTATCTGAACAAGATTCATTGCCCAAACAAGACACTTTGCTTATCAAAAAGGATTCAGCAATTATTAACCAAAACTCATTACTTCTTAAAGACAAAATAAACGGCAAGGACCAAACAGAGAAAAGCCGCTAAATGGTTCCACTTCAGTTCTGTTTTAAATGCCCAAACAGAAAATAATGTAAATACAGCCAATGTGATGACTTCTTGAATCACCTTGAGTTGCATAATATCAAACGGTCCTCCACTATCTTTAAACCCAAGACGATTGGCAGGAACCTGAAGACAATATTCAAAAAAAGCAATTGCCCAACTAAATGCAATCACACCAATCAACGGAAGGGCTGCAAACCAACTGAACTCTTGTCGCATTTTTAAATGACCATACCAAGCAAACGTCATAAAGACATTTGAAAAAATCAGCAAAATTACTGAATAAATACCATGAGACAACATATATTCTAATCTATTTTTTATCTGGAAACAATCTGCCTATAATATCCATTATGCTTTTAACAACTGCATATCAACAAGCATTTTGGGAGTGCAAAGATAATGGAAATAATCGAATTAAGAATAATACAATGAGTTATTGCCGCAACAAGCATGTTTTATTTCCGTTGAACAAAAAAGCAACCAATTCCACTCTTTCAATCTGCTATTTGTTAAGAAAAAAGTTCATTTGCTAAACCATGTTATAACAAGCTTTTTTTCTTTCTAAGAATTTGGATCCATCTCAGAAATTCGTATATTTGCACTGTGTTTTTCATAGTATTAGATTTAAGGTTAACAAAAGATTGGCTGTCTGGGAAGATAGCCTTTTTTATTTTATCCTTGTTAGCCCCCCCCAAAAAAAGTGTCACTGCTAAAAATGAAAAAGGCAAAAACCAAAGTAAGATTGCTTGCAAAAATATAGGGAATGCCAAAGTATGTTTTTCCCGCATCAGAAAACATGTTTGTACACGTATATTCCCATATAGTTATACATACGTACAGACTTGTGCGGACGTATGTATAATTATATGTCCAAAATAAAATTCCATATCAAAGACAAGGGCGTTTTTTAAAAAGATCAAGAGGTTTTTAAAAAACGCCCTTGTCTTTTTTTAAAAGACGGTTATCTTTTTTAAAAACGTCTTGATCTTTTTTACCGTTACCGGAACTTTGTAAACCGTCATTCTATGGAAATCCCCCCCTTATGCACACTTCTTGCGAGAAAAAAGCCTGAAAACACCCTACTCCCTATCAAGCCTGAAATAGCCCACAATATATGTATATAACTGAGGACAAGCATGTTACACGAAAACATATTTTAGAACGCTATGAGAGCATGAGAGCATAAGTGAGAACAAATATTTTTACTATATACATATAAGTTGTTTATAATTAGTCTGTTATACAGACAGTGAGGGCATGAGGGCATAAACATCCGAACTTCCTCAAGAGAAAAACTGATACGTCAAGAACATTTCTGAAAGCTATCAGAGAACAAAACAATCCTTCAAGAACCAAAGTCCTTCCCCACGATTTTGCAGATGAACCTCAAACAGACCGAAAAAACCGCTTTTTAAAAACTTGTTTTTCAATTGAAAGGACAGAGAAGCACTCTTTACAAGGCAAAGTCATTTAAAAAAAGAAATAAAACATTACCCGCAAATAAAGTCTTGCTAGCTTGTTCAAGAACTTTCTATTTATCACAAACTTCAAACTTTATTAAATCATTAAACCATTTCTACCCGTATTTGTCATCTAGAAAACAATAAATAGATTAGATTATGGAAAAAATTATTGAGAGAAATGTCCCTATTGCAGAAGAGAATGTAACATTATCAGGACAACCGGCAACAAATATGTTCGAAGACTGGAGTGAGAACATAACTGAAACAGATCTTTTGCATGAAGAAAAAGATAAAGGATTCTCCCCTAAAAAGAATCCCAAAAAACTAATGAAAGAAATGGATCAGATAGTACAGGATGACATTAAAAACATTCATTAATAACTATTCATCCAATCCCCTTTACTATTTTACATTTGTCCTAGGCTAGTGTACAAAAATCACTTGGCGAAAAGAGTATAAGGACAACTGAATACAAATAAATTGGAAACAGCTGCCATAAAAAACAGTTGTTTCCAATTTCAATTATGAACAAAATCTCTATGACGGCAAATTAATTAAGATAACAACACAAGTCTTGATGCCATCCTGTTGGAGCATTATTCACCTCAACAGGGGTAAAATGATTTATCGCAATCACATTCTTCACTCCACGTACTATATCTTTGGCAAACAACGCTGCAAGTCCTAATCCCATTACCCATACTAACACAACAAAAAACTTTCTCATATCCTAATATATTTAAATAGTTATTCTTATGACAAAGAGAAAACAAAGCCTATGCCAAAACAAGACAGGCTTTGATTATCAATTAAATACATTAAGAATAAGCTATTTTCAAAGAAAAAGATCCACATTTTCATTGTAGAATATTTCTACACTTTCCCCAACAAACCAGACATGTACATCACCTTGTATCCGGCACAACAAACAACAGGAAGGATAACTTTATAACATTCTTCCTCATCTAAATACATTAATAATATTGATAGTTGGTTAAGCTGCACACAAGTACAAACAACTAACTATAAGCAGTTTCGTTATATCCCCTAATAACAAAACAACCATATCCACTATAAATCGTGTTCATTCATCCCAGGCAACAATTCTTCCTGAATATTTGTCATGCATTTCCACAAACTATACCGTGCTTCAGGATTCATTTTTTCTAGAGAATATAAAACCTCTTTCATATTTGAACGATTCGACAAACTTTCATAAGGACAATCTTTGATCTGTTTACGAAAACCGCGGATACGTGCCATTTCAATTAAATCCGCTTCATGTACCAAGCACATCGGACGAATAATTGTCATCTCAAATTTACGCATCACTAATTTAGGAGGCATTGTACTGAACGCTCCCTGAAAAGTAATATTCATCAACAAAGTTTCCAAGATATCATCCATATGATGTCCTAAAGCAATCTTATTGCACCCCTGCTCCTTTGCCACCGTGAACAAAGCTTTTCTCCGATTCCAAGAACAAAGGAAACAAGGAGACTTCCGAGTGTCGGTACTCGGATCAAAAAAAGTTTCATAATGCACAAACGGCACCCCTAAATCCTCTGAGTAGCCTTTCAGATATTCCAAATCAGATTGATAAGGAATATTTGTCATGCCTACATGCACAGCTATCACTGTAAATTTCGGTTTCAAAATACGTGAACGCCTTGCCAATAGCTCCAACAGAGCCAAAGAATCCTTCCCACCAGAAAGACCTATCAAAATTTTATCACCATCCTCAATCAAGCGATACTTTACCACCCCCTTGTTAAAGCGTTGCTCCAACCTTCGCATTATTTTCTCGTCTTCCGTAAATTGTGCCATACATCTTCTTTAAAAATAGGGCACAAAAGTACATGAAAAGAATGATTTATGGAAGATTTAACAAAATAGAATTATGTAAAGCATGAGAAATCCAATTAATATTTGTATTTTTGAATCTAAATAATACGGATTATAAACTAACTATGTACAAAAAATATATCATTGGTTTATTTACTTTATGCTGCGCAGGCAATGCTGCGGCACAAAGCTTGGCGCAAGCCAAACAACTTTTCCTGAACGGAGAATTTGAACAAGCCAAACCTGCTTTCCAAAAGCTGGTAAAGCAAGCCCCTTCTAACGCCAATTATAATTATTGGTATGGCGCATGTTGTTATGAAACAGGAGAAAAAAAAGAAGCACAGCCCTACCTTGAAAAAAGCGCCGCCCGCAAAGTCATTGACGCATACCGCTACTTAGGAAAACTATATTATGACATCTATCGGTTTGACGATGCCGTAGATAACTACGAACAACACATAGAATGGTTGGAAAAGAAAAAACGCCCTACCGAAATGGCTGAAGCAGAGCTGGAACAAATAAAGCAAGCAGCCCGTATGATAAAAGGAGTGGAAAACATTACTGTAATAGACAGCTTTGTAGTCGATAAAAATGATTTTCTAAAAGCATATAAAATCAGTAGAGAATCGGGGGCACTCTATCACGATCCTGCCATATCCGGGACTGTCTATCAGACCGAAATGGGCAATAAAGTACTCTACGGAAACCAAAGCACAGACGGCAAGATGCAACTGTACTCCCGTATCCGTCTGTTGGACGGCTGGAGCGAGCCCGAACCCCTCACGTCCCTTAATGAACAGGGAAATGTAAACTATCCCTTCTTAATGTCAGATGGCATTACCTTGTATTATGCATCGGATGGAGAAGGCTCTTTGGGAGGATACGATATTTTTGTAACTCGCTATGATTCGGAAAATAGCAATTATCTTCGTCCCGATAATATAGGAATGCCATTTAACTCTCCCGCCAATGACTATATGTATGCCATTGATGAATTCAACAATATCGGCTGGTTTGCTTCAGACCGCTATCAGCCTGATAACAAAGTCTGTATCTATGTGTTTGTACCGAACTCTTCAAAAGAAGTATACAATTATGAAAGTACAGACGAACAGATCATCATAAATGCAGCCAGCCTGCGCTCTATCCGTACCACTTGGAAAGATGAAGAGAAAGTACGAACCGGCAAGCAACGCCTGGCAGCCATAATGTATGCCAAAGAATCCGGAGAACAACAAAAAGACTTCACCTTGATAATAGATGATTCTGCCGTTTACCACACATTGAACGACTTCCGCTCTGCCGAAGCACGCAAACTTTACCAGCAAAGAATACAAAAGCAGAAGGATTATGACAACCTGAAGAAAAATCTGGATGACAAGCGCGAACAATATGCCCAAGGGAACAGTGCACGAAAGAAGAATCTGACACCCGCCATTTTGGAATTGGAAAAACGTACTGAACAACTTCTGAAAGAAATGGCCCAACTGGATATCAGTGTCCGCAACGAAGAAATAAAGAAGTTGAAACACTAATACAAAGATATTTATGGAAGTATTTATTATCGTATCGCTCATCTTGGCAGGACTACTTCTCTTTATTGTAGAGGTTTTCCTTATTCCCGGCATCAGTATAGCCGGAATAGCATCAGCCATCTGCCTGCTATATGCCAACTATTACGCTTTCGACACATTAGGACCGATAGCAGGATTCATTACTTTGATAGCATCCGTCCTAAGTTGCATAGCCATTATCGTTTGGTTTATGCACTCAAAAACCATGGACAAGCTTTCTTTGAAGAAAACACTGGATTATAAAATCGATCCCCTAAAAGGAACCCATATCCGCATCGGAGACAAAGGCATAGCAATAACCCGCCTTGCACTGATAGGCAATGCAAACTTTAACGGACACATCATCGAAGTGCGCTCTGCCGATGGTTTGATTGATGAGAATACTCCCATTTATGTAGAAAGAATGGTTGAAGGAACGGTGATTGTACGCAAATTCAACCAATGATAGAGAAATGACTTACAAATACGAATTTATCAGGTTTCTTGATTGACATTCTCATTCAAGCATATTTTAGACAATAGTGAAAACAGCAAAAACTGGATATTGAGCTGTTCAAATATAAATATTTACTTTTAAACAACTGATTATTATGATCGAACCCAACTATCTTCCTTTCATCCTTATAGGAGGTGGAATTATTTTCGTGGTACTATTCTTTCATTATGTACCATTTTTCCTCTGGCTGTCTGCCAAAGTTTCGGGGGTACGCATCTCATTGGTGCAATTATTCTTAATGCGCATCCGTAATGTCCCTCCTTATGTCATTGTCCCGGCAATGATTGAAGCACACAAAGCCGGCTTAAGCAACATAACCCGAGATGAATTGGAAGCTCATTATATGGCAGGCGGGCATGTGGAAAAAGTAGTGCACGCACTAGTATCCGCGTCCAAAGCCAATATCGAACTGTCTTTCCAAATGGCAACTGGTATTGACCTAGCCGGTCGTGACGTATTCGAAGCCGTGCAAATGTCAGTGAACCCTAAGGTTATTGACACCCCTCCCGTTACCGCTGTAGCCAAAGACGGCATACAGCTTATAGCTAAAGCTCGTGTCACCGTACGCGCCAATATCCGCCAATTAGTAGGAGGTGCCGGAGAAGACACGATTCTAGCACGTGTTGGTGAAGGTATCGTGTCCTCTATCGGATCGTCCGAAAATCACAAATCCGTATTGGAAAATCCTGATTCTATCTCTAAATTAGTACTCCGCAAGGGCTTAGATGCCGGTACGGCTTTCGAAATCCTGTCTATTGATATAGCTGATATTGATATAGGCAGAAATATTGGAGCTGCTTTACAAATAGACCAGGCCAATGCCGACAAGAATATTGCACAAGCCAAAGCAGAAGAACGCCGTGCAATGGCCGTCGCCTTGGAACAGGAAATGAAAGCCAAAGCAGAAGAGGCACGCGCGAATGTAATTCAGGCAGAGGCCGAAGTACCCAAGGCCATGGCGGAAGCATTCCGTAGTGGCAACCTAGGTATTATGGACTATTACCGCATGAAGAATATACAAGCAGATACCTCCATGCGTGAAAATATTGCAAAACCCGAAACAACTTTCGGTAATGAGCCATTAAGTAAATAAAACTAGTATTCAACGATTAATATATTTTTCTTGGATGCGAATGGAACTGTTTTTCTCTTGATAATGCTAATATCAATGAAAGTTTATAAATCCGTAACATCTACATCCAGGAAATAATCTGTTTGCATACTCATTAAAAAGACAAGAAATATAACATTAATTATACTGGCCATTAACCACAAAAATAAAGATTATGAAAAAATATTATGCAGAATCTGAGTTGATTATCAATCCCGACGGCTCTATCTTCCACCTTCATATCAAACCTGAACAGTTGGCAAATAAAATAATTCTAGTAGGTGACCCCGGGCGTGTAGCATTAGTAGCTTCTCATTTCGATACTAAAGAATGTGAAATAGAAAGCCGTGAGTTCAAGACCATTACCGGTACTTATAAAGGAAAACGTCTCACCGTAGTTTCCACCGGTATAGGTTGTGACAATATAGACATTGTGATGAATGAATTAGATGCTTTGGCCAATATTGATTTCAATACCCGTTATGAAAAAGACCACTTGCGCCAATTGGAATTAGTACGTATCGGTACATGTGGCGGATTACAGCCTTATACTCCTGTTGGTACCTATGTTTGTTCTGAAAAGTCTATCGGTTTTGACGGACTGCTTAATTTCTACGCCGGACGCAATGAGGTTTGCGATCTGAAATTAGAACAAGCTTTTATAGATTACATGGGGTGGGAAGGTAATGTATGCATCGCCCACCCATACGTTATTGATGCCGACCGGGAATTAATAGACCGCATTGCGCAAAATGATATGGTCCGTGGCGTAACTATCGCCGCAGGAGGTTTCTTTGGTCCGCAAGGACGAGAACTCCGTATCCCATTGGCCGATCCTAAACAGAATGAAAAGATTGAGAAATTTGAATACAATGACTATCGCATCACTAACTTTGAAATGGAAAGTTCCGCCCTTGCCGGATTAGCACGCCTGATGGGACACAAAGCCATGACTGTATGTATGGTGATTGCCAACCGACTAATAAAGGAAGCCAATACCGGCTATAAAAACTCTATTGATGGTTTGATAGAAAAAGTCTTGGAAAGAATATAATTCCCAATTTAGTTGTCTATATAATATGGATAAGATTCACCGGATCATCTATCAAGACTTATTCTTATTATCATCCAGAAGAAGATTGGCATAAACAGATTTTTTACAGAATAAGCCAACTCTTTTTACCTAACAGGGGACATCGCTTCATAGAAGACCATTTTTTGTAAAAAAACAACAAGATGTCCCCTCATAAAACAAATAAAAATATGGAAACCAGTTTCAAACAAACAACTAGTAATAAAGTAGAACGTTACCGTCTTTTCCTCCCTCAGTTTGAACTTTTAATATCAGATGAAAAAGAAGAAATAAGTGTTTTGGCCAATACTGCTGCTGCTCTTCGGGAAGCCTTCGGCTTTTTTTGGGTAGGTTTCTATCTGGTTAAAGACAACCAACTTATTTTAGGACCTTTTCAGGGAAGCACCGCCTGTTATCGCATCCATAAAGGAAAGGGAGTATGTGGAACCTCATGGGCAGAAGCTCGAACCTTGATAGTGCCCAATGTAGAACAATTCCCCGGACATATAGCCTGCAGTTCTCTTTCCCGCTCCGAAATTGTTGTTCCTATTCTTGCTAATGGACAAGTAAAGGGAGTATTGGATATTGACAGTAATCTATTAAACTTTTTTGATGAAACAGACCGCCGTTATTTAGAAGAAGTAACAGCCATTATAGCTAAAACATTATATTATTAACCAAATGAAAATGATAAACCAAGATACAATCTGTGCCATTGCCACCGCCCAGGGAGGAGCCATCGGAATAATTCGTGTATCTGGCCCAAAAGCGATTGAAATAACGTCACGCATATTTACACCCGCCACAGGCAAGCCACTGACAGAACGAGCACCATATACTCTTACTTTCGGAAAGATTTGTTCCCCAAAGCGAAAAATTAATAATACACTTTTCCAACAAACGAGTGAAATTCCGCAAGAAAAAAGTGAAACGTTACAAAAAACTTCGTCAATTACTTCTTCTGCAGAAGAAGTAATTGACGAAGTTTTAATTTCCTTGTTCCGCGCCCCCCATTCTTATACCGGTGAAGACAGTACGGAAATCATGTGTCACGGTTCATCTTATATCCTGCAGCAAGTTATACAACTCCTGATCTATAATGGATGTCGTGCCGCTCTACCAGGTGAATACACCCAACGTGCTTTTCTAAACGGAAAAATGGACTTGAGCCAAGCCGAAGCTGTGGCCGATCTGATAGCCTCATCGTCTGCCTCCACCCATCGCCTAGCCATGAGCCAGATGCGCGGAGGATTCAGTAAAGAACTTTCTAACCTGCGTAACCAATTACTTCATTTCACTTCGTTAATGGAATTAGAACTGGATTTCAGTGATCATGAAGAACTAGAATTCGCCAATCGTGACGAACTGAGCAGTCTAGCTACCCATATCGAACAAGTTATTGCCCGGCTAGCTCATTCTTTCAGTGTAGGAAACGCAATCAAGAATGGCATTCCTGTAGCAATTATCGGAGAAACGAATGCCGGAAAATCTACCTTACTGAATGCGTTGCTGAATGAAGAAAAAGCCATTGTCAGTGATATCCATGGAACGACCCGTGACGTAATAGAGGATACGATCAATTTACAAGGTGTCACATTCCGATTTATTGATACAGCTGGAATCCGCCAAACGAACGATACAATAGAAAATCTAGGGATAGAACGTACTTTCCAAAAGATGGACCAAGCATATGTCATTTTATGGATGATAGACTCTACAGATGCCCAAAGGCGGTTCGAAGAATTAAAAGCCGACATTCTTCCACACTGCGAAGGGAAAAAGATGATTATTTTATTTAATAAGTCAGATCTGTTACTAGCAACACAAAAAGAAGAGTTGTCAGCCATATTTGCTGACATGAAAGTGGAAAAACTATTTATCTCAGCAAAGAAAAGGGAAAATATAACGATTCTGGAAAAGAAGTTAGTACAGGCAGCTGCCTTACCGGAAGTCAACCAAAACGATATTATCATTACAAATGTACGCCATTACGAAGCATTAACACGAGCATTGGATTCTATTCATAGAGTACAGGAAGGATTGCAATTGGAATTATCAGGAGATTTGGTAAGTGAGGATTTAAGACAATGTATCCACGAACTAAGTGAGATTGTTGCAGAAGGAGGTATAACCTCGGAAGAAACATTGCAAAATATATTTCAAAACTTTTGCATCGGCAAGTGATATATCGCAATTAACCGCAACGAATTAGAACCAACTATAATGAAGTCGCTGAAATTCAGCGGCTTTTTTATTTATCCCAAATCCAGTTCATAGCGATTGGATAGTGTTGTTCACCATATTTTTCTACCGTATTTCTACCGCGAAACAAATTGGGGTTTGTCCCCGATGTCACAGTGACGCATTTGGCGACATGGGTGAACAATGGTTTACGTAGAGAGACAAAAAGGGAAATTATCCGAGCTGTAAAATGCTCATGTTTTACTAAAATATGGAGAATAGCAAAAATGGAAGTAAAAAGAATTTGTCAATGGTGTGGTAAACCTTTTATAGCTCAGAAAACCACCACCAATTATTGTAGTCCTCAATGTTCTAAACGAGGCTACAAACATCGAATGAAAGAGCGAAGAATGGAGCTCATTCAGAGTCAAGAATTGTTGGAGGTAAAGAAGATGCTGGAAAATCAAGAGTACTTTACCTTTTCACAAGCAGCTAAATTGATGGGAGTTTCTCGTCAGTACATCTACAAATTAGTCAAAGAGGATAAGTTGAGAGCAAGTCGGATTAGTTCACGAATGTCTTTTATTCGAAGAGCTGATATAGAACTTTTGCTTAAATCTAAACCTTATGAACGTGTGATGTCAAAAGTCGAATTTGATATTGCTGAATATTACACTGCTGAAGAAATTGCCCAAAAATACAAGGTCAACACCAAATGGGTATGGACTTATACACGGGAACATAATGTGCCAAAAGTAAAAATCCGTCAGTTCAACTATTACAGCAAAAAGCATATTGATGCTGCTTTTGCCAAATACAAGACAGATAATGATCTGACCGAATGGTACACTCCCGAAGAGATAGAACAAAAGTATGGTATGAGTCGGGTTGCCATCCGCTCCCATGTCTATCGCAACAACATCCCGTCCAAGAAAGAACACGGTCAGATATTCTACTCGAAGCTACATTTTGACCTATCCAAGCAGACTGCCGAAGATAATGCTTCGGAGTACTACACCGTGCAGGAAGCCATGAAGAAATACAATCTCACACGGGATTCTGTCTATGGCATTCTGCAGTTCCATGAAATCAAACGTGAGAAGAAAGGTCGTTTCGTGAGATTCCTGAAAGTGGAATTTGACCATGTAATGGGAGCCAGAAAATAAGACTAATCCTGAATTTATGCAGACCAGAGAATGATTCTAAAAATGAGCATTGTCTGTGTCAAGCCATTACGGACATTTGCAGCAAATCAAGTATAAACTAATAATAATTGTAACTATGTTAGAATGTAAAACAGTAACATTGAGAACACGCCCTTTGAAACATGGGATGCTTTCTTTTTATCTGGATTATTATCCGGGCTATCGTGACCAGGAAACAATGAAAACCATCCGTCACGAAGGATTGAACATTTATATTTATGCCAATCCTAAGAATGAACGTGAACGCAACTTCAATGCAACTATGTCGGAAAAGGCGGAAGCCATCCGATGCCGACGCTTTGAATCTATCATTAATGACAGGTATGATTTCTTTGACAGGCACAAACTCAAAGCGGATTTTCTAGAATACTACCGCAAGCAGCTTCGCAAGCATGACCAAAAGTGGGAATTTGTGTACCACCATTTCTACAACTTCGTTCATGGCAAATGTACTTTTGAAGAAATTGATATTGACCTTTGTAATAAATTTCGTGAGTATCTGCTAAATGCCAAGCAACTCAGGCGTGACAGTCGCATTTCAAAGAACTCTGCTTCCGGCTATTGGTCAACATTCAGGGAACTTTTGAAAATCCTTTATCGCAATCGGCTAATCAAGACCAATATCAATGACTTTTTGGATAAAATCGAAACAGAAGATACTCCAAAAGAATATCTAAGTGTGGAAGAACTATACAAATTGGCAGAAACACCTTGCAAAAAGCCGATTCTGAAGACAGCAGCATTGTTCTCATGTTTGACCAGTATCAGAATCAGCGATATACTATCGTTACAATGGCATGAAATCGTTGACTTTGCAGCTGGAGGAAAATGTGTCCATACAATTACCCAAAAGACCAAGACGGAGGACATCATTCCTATCAGTGACGAAGCCCTGCAATTAATCGGTTATTCTCCGGAAAAAACCGGATTAGTATTTAAAGGATTGAAACGAAGTTGGACACAGCATCACATGAAAGAATGGATTCGCGAAGCCGGTATCACCAAGAATATCACTTTCCACTCCTACCGAAGAACATATGCAACACTTCAAGGAGCAGCCGGCACAGACATACGTACCATTCAAAGTAATATGGCACATAAAAGTATCACCACGACACAACGGTACATGAAAGTTGTGGACAGTAACAAGCGTGAAGCCAGTAACAGAATCTCTTTAATCCGCAAGTAAGAGTTAAGGTTCAAATAATCCCGTTTTTATTGCTCAGAGTATGATATTTTGCTCTAAATCATACTCTGAGTATATTTTTTCTTAAATCCTGAACGATTATCCATTACAAACAGCAACTATTTGGAAATCTGCATATACATTTGTCTTATTGTAAAACTCAAACAGTATCAGTTTATGACGAATAGTATTAAAATCTCTCCTCAAAGAACCAGTTTCATACTTTCAGTAAGTGTCATCCTTTACTGGGCAACAGACTCCTATTTATATCTTAATTGCCATATCGACATGATGGAATATTCCACTCCAGTTATTCTATATATTACGGCAATGATACTCGCCTCTGGAGTACTTAAGCATTTCTTCTTCCGATTCATTACGAAGAATGAATTAAGTTTGTCTTTTGGCAAGCAAGTAAAACCTTTCCATATTGAACGGACAGAACAGATTAAGGAGATTGAATCCACATATTCTGAGGGCAGGGAGATAAATTTGGAAAAGCCAGTTGTAGAAAACTGTGTAAAACACGACTATATGGATAATTATGAAATGCGTGTCGCCGAAATTGAACGTAAAAAATCCGAAAGACAGGCAGACATTAAACGTGTCATTCATGAATACACCACCTTTGTAATGGCTGAATTTCTCTCAAAAGAAAATCTTGAAATTCTGCATGAAAACATAGAGTATTTCGCACACGGACAATCTGAATTATACAAGCCAATCCGTTCAAGATTAGATAATCCCCTCCGTTCTATCGACCTGATGCACTTTGTGTGGAACATCGGAGAGAGATTGAACATTTCCCTTATAGACAGAGCTACATTCATACATACGATGTTCACACATGAACTGAAAGATGCTTCAATTAAATATCTGGCTAAAAATCTTCGGACAAGCGGAGTTTGCAAAATAACACTTGATATTCCTAAAATTGGAGATTATCACTTCAAATGTATGAGGAACGACCCTGAATCGGACTTAGATTCAATCAATTAGGGTTATTCAACGCAGACCGAAATATTATTGCTTTCTGAGGTTTGTCAGCATTACACCATTGTATTGGTTTGCAGCATGTTTAACAAAAACAATGTTATATCATGCAAAGAAACAAATTAACCTTCAATGACCTACCGGAAGTAGTAGGCGAGCTCTGCGAAAGAATCTCAAGTATGGAAAATCTGCTGACAGAAAAACTTCACCAGCAGCATAACGAGGTAAAAAAAGACACCCATGTTCCAATGACCGTTGATGAAGTCTGCGAATATTTAGGTATCTCGAAATCATCCTTTTATTACAAAGCCAAGCATGGTGGTATTCCAATCATCAAACAAGGAAAACACTTGTTTGTCTATCGTGATGAATTGGACAAATGGTTGGAAAGCGGAAGGAAAGGAGAATCGCCTATAAGCATAGAGGAAGAACACGCCCGAATGCTTGCAACTACACGTCGCAAAGCCAACCCTAAAAGCTGGTGAGTATGGAAACGGCAGCACCCATTGAAAATCTTGCTCAGGTCGCTACTAGATGGCAAGATACAATGCTCAGCTTGGAAAAGGAATACGAACAGGAACCGGAAGTTCTGAAAATAGGCAAAGTGGCTATCGGGACATTGGGAAATTTCAGTGCATCTATAGGCAAGGCTAAAAGCAAAAAGACTTTCAATGTGTCGGCTATGGTGGCAGCAGCTTTGTCCGGAAAAGAAATCCTTAACTACACAACGGATTTTCCTGACGGGAAAAACCGCATTCTTTACATTGACACCAAACAGAGTCAGAACCATTGCATGATTGTAATGCATCGTATAATGAAACTGACAGAGTTGCCGGCTAATAAGGATTGCGACCGTTTCTATTTTCTCGCTCTACGCAAGTTCAATCCGAAGGAGCGTTTGGCTATCATAGACGATGCCATCAGTCATATTGAAGGTCTCGGTTTTGTGGTGATTGATGGAATCCGTGACTTGGTTTATGACATCAATTCACCGAGTGAAGCCACGTGCGTAATATCCAAACTTATGCAGTGGACAGACAAATACCAGATCCATCTCCACACCATCCTTCACCAGAACAAAAGCGATGAAAATGCCCGTGGACACATTGGCACGGAAATCAACAACAAGGCTGAGACTGTCATCCAAATCGAAAAAGACAAGGACGACAACAACATCAGCAAAGTGGAAAGTGTGCATACCCGTTCCAAAGACTTTCTGCCATTTGCCTTCTGCATCAATGACCAATCACTTCCCGAACTTCTGCCGGACTATGTGCCGACCAAGAAAAGCGCAGGTCGTCCCAAACAGGAACCCTTCTCCCCTTATAGGGACATCCACGAAACAATCCATCGCAAGGCTCTCGAACTGGCTTTTGAGGGAAGAGAAACTATTTCGGGATATAAGGCTTTGGAAGAAGAGCTGACCACTGCCTACGAACTGGCAGGAACGAAATTTAATCACAACAAGATTGTGGAGATAATCAAGTTTCTCACGAACAAACGGATGGTGGTTCAGGAAAGCCGTGGCATTTATCGGTTCATGCCGGATTACCATTATTGACTCTCCACTTGACTTTATTCTAAAAGTGTGTATTCGTATATAAGTCAAAATTTAAGCGCAACGACTGGTTTCATAATAATTCACGGAATCGGTCGTTGCCATTTTATTTGCCAAATTTATTGTGGATAATTCCGTTTGGATTGGCTGTGGCAGGTCATTTAGAAATACTGTGAATCTTCTGACATTTACGGATATTGATGTCTGTACAATAAAGTATTTGACAATACAGCAACATCCATTGTGGCATATTGAATGGCACATAGTAATTGGAGGAACTTCTATTTGACTGTCCTACAATGTGAACACCTATTATATTCCGGCATCTTTGCTGAAATAATCCATATTCGAACATCGGTAAAGATGTATTCAAAATATCAAATTTATTTCAATCCTTTACACACTTTCTCTGTTGGCCGAATGTTCAGATACCATATAGAAATACAGAATCGGCACTACAGTAACACCAAATGTGACATTAATACCATTTAAGTTGCCACATAAATACACATTTATACGACAATTATTCTCTCTAAATTGTCTTTGACAGTCAATCAAAGCCATAAATATCAAACATTTTACTTCAAGCACGTCTTTTTTAAGCTACGGGCTTGCCCGCTGTACAGACATTATCTTGTATGGGGAGCCTAATTCCCCTTTTAGATGAAAACAACTGAAAAATAAATGAAAAGAAATGAATCAAAAAGAAAGGTAATATCCATTATATCAATGCTTTTACAATTTTAGCCCGTTTCACTAATATTTCATAAATTCTCATTATTGTGACATTATTTGTGACATTATTTTCAGGGAATTTTGCTACCTTTGCACCAAACTTCATAACATAGCAGTATGGCAAAAGCAACATTATCCCTTGCCAAGAAAGAAAACAAGCAAGGCGAACATCACATTTTGGTACGAATGGACATAACCCGTACCAACAGACCGCAGTTCAAGTCTCCTGTTACCGTAAAGGAGGAAGAATTTGTGGATGGTGGAATCTCTATCCCTAAAAGAGGCAAGCTGAATGCCACTTATAGGGAAAGCCTTATGAAGAAGAAAACGGATATAGAGGCTTTCGTTGCTTCACTTAATGCCATCATTATGTCACTACCTGAAGAAGCACTTACCCGTAAGGACATTCTTGAAGTCTATGAAATGGTGAAGACCGTCAATCCCTCAGAAATCAGTCGGACGACAATAATTTCCAAAAAGAGGGAACAGACAGAAGCAAATGCCGAACTGGTCAAGAAACTACAGGATGCACGCAGACCAAGCCTTCTGGAATTTGTTCAAAGGAGAATTGAGGGAATGGAAAACGGAAGCATCAAGCGTAAGGGCAACAACTACTCAAAAGGAACACTCCATACCTATAAAGGCTTCGCTGTGATACTTGAAAGTTTCTGCAAAGAACATCCGTTTGAGTGGAATGACATCAACGAACGCATGATAGACGAGTTCGTGCTTTACATGGAAAGATACGGCTACATGAAGAAGACCATCAACAAGAACCTTGCCGTATTCTCTGCCATGCTCAACGTTGCATTCAAGGAAGGGTACAAGTTCAAGGCTTCCATTCTTGAACATTTCCCGAAGTTGCAGGTAAACAAGGAAGACATGGTAGTGGAAATATATCTTACCAACGAAGAGCTTCAAGCCCTATATGATATGGAACTTGAAGGAGAGGACGACCGTGTGCGTAATGTCTTCCTTGTAGGTTGTTATACCAGCCAACGTTTCTCGGATTATTCCCGTATATCGGCAAAGAACGTTACTTTTCACGATGGTGTGGGCATCATTACGCTTGTCCAGCAGAAAACCAATACAGAAGTAACCATTCCTATTCTCAATGATAACCTGCTCCGTATATTCGAGAAGTACAACTACAACCTTCCGAACATACAGAACCAACGCCTTAACAATAAAATAAAGGAGATATTGGAAACCCTTGCGGAAACGATGCCTAGTTTGAAGCATGAACTTCCCACCAAGTTGACCCTTGACCATCAGAAAAAGGAGCAACAGAACAAGGAAACTTACAAACGCAACAGTCAGGGCGAAGCACTCATACCCCGTTATAAGCTTGCCACGACTCATACGGCAAGACGTACCGGAATCACACTGATGTATCTTGAAAAGATTCTTGACACTTATGAAATGATGTCTATCAGTGGACACAAGACTGAAAGTGTCTTCAATGACTATATCAAGATTAGCGGTATTGAGCTTGCCACCAACATAGCCAAGAAAGTGGCGAAAGCCAGGAAAGAGTCGGAGGTAAAATCACTACTTTTGCAACAGTTTGAATCCATGACAGCCGAGCAGCTTGCTAATCTGCTTGAACTTAGCAAGAATGGTGTAACCATATAAACAGGAACTTATGAAAGAGAGCATTGAAGACATTACAGCTGACATTGAATTCCAGTACGGCAAGAGCAATACGGAGAAAAACATCGAGTACATTCTATTCCTTTATAACGAACGCTTCAAAGATGGTGTGCTTGACGACAATATTCCTGTGCCATCCAATGAGGCAGCAGCCAAGACCATCCTTCTTATACTTGACAGACCCGAATTGCCATGGGAAACCATTTGCAAAGAAAGACGGGTGAAGAACGTCATGGAATATCTTTTCATACGTGCGATAGGTCATTATGAAGAAGTGCATGATTTTGTCAGCGGATTGCTACGTCATTACATTAAAGGTGTAACACCACAGATGGTACTGACATTTATGAATATCTGGAAGCATGTGGTGTTCCAACAGAGACCTTCCACTTTTACGGATGAAATATTATACCCAGAACATTCGGAGAAGATACTTGACACGCTCCACTTCCTGCTTAACGGTGAAGTTGGTAGAGGTGCTGCACTTGTCATGGTATGTGCCAAGGATGAAGGGCTGGTAAGGAACATCGCTCATGCCAAAGTCAGTACCGAGTTCAGCCATGTATCAAAGACCGCTTATAACAATTATCTCCATGAACGGTTTACCGACAAGGAAAAGAACCGTATCATCAGTGCGCTGAGGACTCGGATAGGCTACACTAAGGAAGATGACGGTCGTCTTTCTTTTTTGGCAGGCAAATTCACTCGCAAAAGTATACTCATACAATGGTGGCGACCGATAAAGTCATTCATGAGTTAGTCCTCTTTCTACATATAACAAAATCGGCCCATGCTTGATGTTACGTCAAGTGTGGGCTTTTGCATTATTTACACCTTGCATTTTCTGCACTTTTGCACTTTGTTGTCTAAGGTTGTTATTTCGTTAAATGTTTTAACAGAAATGTCTTCCGATGGTCGGCAAGTAATGACAATCCAAGATATTTCAGCTTCATTTCAAACCATACCACTTTTGCAGTGCGAATCTACTTCAGACCTCACTGATATAGTGAAGCCCGGGCAGGTGCGAGGCAAGCGTTTTGCCGTGAGGGTCGCCAGCAACCCTGCCTACTATCACATGATTGATAAGAATAATTTCAATCCGTCTCAACCCGAGACTTTGGTCATCACCTCTGTAGAGACTTTGAAAGAGGCTTTCCAACAATGGGCGGAAGAACAGGAACAGACACGTCTGGCAACCGCAAATGATGCCATGTTGGATGAATCCGCAGTATTGCAACGCTTGGGCAAGAGCCGTGCCACACTTTGGAGATGGAATGCTTCGGGTTATCTCACCTGTTATAAGATAGGAGGCAAGAACTGTTATAAACAGTCCGATGTGGAACGTATAGAGAAAGGTTTGAGATGATGGACAAAGCAAACATTCCAATCCTGACACAGCCACCCAACAAAGATGACGTAGTAAAGAAATGGCATGAGTCACGCATTAGTATGACGGAAGAGTACGACACTGGAGCAGTTGTTATTCAGGTGGACGGCATACCCATCGGTACATTCGGCAATTTCAGTGCATCCATCGGAAAGGCCAAAAGCAAGAAGACATTCAATGTCTCTGCCATGACTGCGGCAGCACTGAGTGGTGAGAAGGTACTTACGTATGAGGTATGTTTGCCAGAAGGCAAGAACAAGATTCTTTATGTCGATACCGAACAGAGCAAGGCACATTCCAAGAAGACGCTTGCCAGGATCCTTGCTCTTGCCAACCTTCCCGATGGTACGGACACTGACCGCCTGGAATTTCTCTCCTTACGGAAATACACGCCTAAAGAACGCATTGAAATTATAGAATGTGCTCTTGCGACTACCGAAGGAATCGGGCTTGTCATCATCGATGGGGTACGTGACTTGCTTTTTGACATCAATGCTCCATTGGAGGCTACGCAAATCACTTCCATACTGATGCGCTGGACGGATGAATATCAGATTCACATCCATACAATCCTCCATCAGAACAAGGGTGATGAGAATGCCAGAGGTCATATCGGAACGGAGATAAACAATAAAGCTGAGACCGTCATTCAGGTGGAGAAAGACAAAGTCGATGAGAACATCAGTAAGGTGTCCGCAGTGCTTACACGCGCACAGACTTTCCCCACCTTTGCATTCCGTATCAATGACCACATTCTTCCTGAGCTTGTTGAGGACTATGTGTCCGAACCGAAGAAAGCCGGTCGTCCGTCAAAGAAAGAGTTCGACCCATACTTTGACATTACACAGAAACAGCACGAAACCGCCCTTGAAAGGATATTCCCGACCATGTTTGACGAATTCAATTATGAGGACTTCCAAAACAGACTTGTCGAAGAACTTCGCACCATACTTGGCAGTTTCAACAAGAACAAGGCAGCAGCTGAAATCACTTTCCTCAGAAACAAGAGAATGGTTGTGCAGGACAACGGGAAACTCTACCGTTACAATCGGGGTGGCTACCGCTACTGACCAAGTGTCTTGTTTCGGTTACTTTACTTTATTCAAGGTGCATATATATAGGAATAAAGATAAGTAAAGTTGTAACCACATAAGAGACCCGAATATTAGTGGAAAATCCTTTAAGTGGAATTCGATAGTGAATAGTGACAGATATGGCGGATGTGGACAGCTTGCTGGCTAAGGAGGGATATTTTAAAAATTCCGTAGCTTATTACGGCATTTTTTCTACGGCCGCTGCACAAGTGGCAGCTAAAAAAGCCGATAAGCGAAAGGGCAACCCTCTCGACACCCGTTTGACTACCTGTTCTATTCTTTTCCCTACCATCATCAATGACGGTTTGCAATGACGGAATTTTATAAAGCGACCATCGTAAAGTAAACAGTAAAACTGACATTAAAACGAAACTATCATGACCCAATATGCAGTATGCCACATTCAGCGTGGCAATTCAAACGGCAGTGGATTGAGCACCCATATAGAGAGCCAGACGAAAAGCGGAAAGCCGTTCATCCCTAAAAATGCCGACCCGTCGAGAACACACCTTAATCGTGAACTACTCTCTTTCCCCGATGGGGTAAAAGATAGAAACGGTGCCATCAAGAATCGGCTTGCCAATGCCGGACTCAAACGTAAGATTGGCAAGAACCAGACAACCCACCTGTGTGCAATCTTATCCGGCAGCCATGACCAGATGATGAAGATACAACAGGAGGGACGATTGTCCGAATGGATCAATGCCAATATCCGCTGGTTAGAAGATACATTCGGGAAGGAGAATCTGGTTTCTTGTGTGCTGCACATGGACGAGAAAACTCCCCATCTGCATGCCACGATTATTCCTATTGTAACCACGGAACGCAAGCGTCGAGAAAGGGAAGGTCAAAAGAAATACCGTACCACAAAAGGAGGGCCACGATTAAGTGCAGATGATGTGATGCACCGTTCCATGCTTACCAAATATCAAGACAGCTATGGCAAAGCCATGAAAGGTTTCGGGCTTGAACGTGGCGTCGTCGGTTCCGTTGCGAAGCATATTTCCAACAGTACCTACTACAAGCAGAAGATGGAAAGTATTCAAGAAAATATCGAGATACTAATTCAGGAAACTGAAGTAAAACAAGCAAAGCTGGCCAGACTCAAAAAGGAAGAGGAAGCAGCCAAAGAGGGCAAAAATTTCATCCTTAGTCTTTTCAATAAGGGCGACCTGGCAAAGGCAAGAACTGCCATAGCCGAGCAGACCGCACAGATTGAGTCACTGCAAAAACGAGTCCGAGTATTGGAGCAGGAGAAAAAGCAATTGGCAGAGAATGGAGAGAAAACCCGTTTCAATCTAGAGCAAACCTTGAAGAAGACAATCCGAGAATCTGAAACCTATAAGAAGGAGAACGAGAATTTGAAAGAGAAGAACAGGGAACTTGACCGCAAGGCAAATCCCCATCGTTATAGGCTATCTTCAGGGGCTACGCTCATTCACTTTTATATTTCTCCAAGACACGCACCATCACCAAGCGTTCACATTTGGACACAGGTAAAAGATGAGATATTTGACGATGCCAAATATACGGAGTGGCGAAATCCGGCTATGCAGAAGTATCTGAATGATGAATTTACCGAATATGAACTTATCAATGCCATCTTTGAACCGTTTGAGCAGGTCAGCCAAATGCAGGCACAATTGCTTGATGCTTCCTTAGGATTGATGGCTGGTGGCCCTGCACAAGTTCATGTCGGTACTGGAGGTGGTGGCTCATCGTCGGATATGCCGTGGGGAGAGAAGAAGCGTGATAACAATATGGGGTCATCTAGACGAAAACGGTAACAATTGGTGTTAACGAAGAAGAAAACTATCTTTTTCACAAGAGATTTGCAGATTTTCAGAGATTTCTTCGAGAATCTGCAAATCCTTTTATAAATTTATGTCCAAATATTGACAATTCAATAAAATTACAACAACTAGAAGTATAATATGGAAAAGAATATAAACCTCTCTACGGCAACAGACAAGGAACGCGAAGCGTATCTTCTTGATCATTGGCATATAGAAAGTCTTTCTTTTGTAGCTGAATTTCACTATGATGAAGTGAAACAGATCGGTATTATTGATAACGTATATTCAAGTAATGGCAAAAGGATATTGAAATATCCAATTATAAAAGATAGACCCGTACGCTTCAAAATCTCCAAAAAACTAACAAGTTCTTGGTGTAGTTTTAATTGTGTTATTGCGCCTGAAAAAATCAGGGAAGCCACCTACAATCCTTTTGCTTTATCTATAGTTGCACTCTTGCCAATAAGAAAACCTGATTTTATATTTACTTCTACTGATGGCAATGCGAATAAGCCGAGGACAAAAACAACTATTACTAACAGAGATGACTATTCTCTTGTTAACGACTTGCCAATAGATGATAAAGATAGAACTGATATTGGTATTGTTAGGTGGAGGTTGAATCTGCGTAATTTCAGATTTATCGCTCAGTTTAAATCTATTGGAAATGAATATGAAATATCGGATATAAGGCGTTCTGACTTCTCTAAATTGATAATGCATAATATGGAGCAGTTGGCTCCATTTTGTGCAAAAATAAAAAGGTCAATACGTAATGGATATTATGAATTTACTTGGAAACTAGTAAATTGTGATTTTGAGAAAAACGAATATCAATTTACTGTAAATGAAGATTTTCCAATCGTCGAAGTAACACCTTTAGCTGTTGTTGAGAAGTTGCATAGAAATATAATGGGCGAAGGTGCTCCTTCTGCTCAAAGAACAGTACGTTCTATTGATACTCTAAAAACTCAACTCACCGCTAGCGGAAAGGAAATATTTATTTATGAATTATTGCAAAATGCAAATGACTATCCTCAAGAGATAGATAACATTAAGCAACCCGTTGATGTGGAATTTCACATTACCGATAAATATCTAATATTTATGCATACTGGGGCTGTGTTTTCAGAAAAAAATATAGCGGCTATATGCGATATTAATGATAAAGACAAAACGGATAATACAGATACTATTGGTTACAAGGGCATTGGCTTTAAAACCGTGTTTGTTGATAATAACTATGTTTATTTGTCAACAGGTCGTTTTCATCTGCGTTTTGATTGGGATTATTCTAAAAATAGAGTTTCAACTCCTTGGCAACTTTTACCTATTTGGACGGATATTTCAGAGGTGGATAATGGTGTGCTAGATATTTTCAAAAAGACTTATACCAAGTTCCCTGTTCAGTTCGCTTTACGCCCAACTAATCCTTCAACACTTAGGCAATCTGAACAAAATTTTGTAAAACTATTTAAGGATGTATTTGCAAATGAAAGAGTAATTCTCTTTATTCCATATATTAATTCTGTTAAAGTATTTTTCCACGATAATTTTAATCAAGACATAACAAGAGTTAAGTGTAATGACAAATGGGTCGTTAACACTTATAAAGATCATATCAAAGAAGAAACAAGAAAGGCTATCAATAAAGAGATAGATAAACAGAAAGAAAATGGCACTTTAAAGATACCAACAAAGTATTATAACTTTAAGGAAACATCTGTATCTTTTGCGTGCGAAAAAAACGGGGTTGAATTGCGTCCTGTATTAGATACTTTACTATATTGTTATTTGCCAGCTAAAAAAGCATCATGGGGCTTTAAATTTTTGATGAACACAGATATGGTTCCGACTGGTCCCCGTGATGACATCGAAATGGATTTGGATGTAAATCGAGAGATTGCATATATTGCAGGTAAAAAATTCTTTGAATGGATTCTTCAGTTATGTCGTGAGCAAAAGTATAAAACAGACACGATTTATCAACTTATACCTGATTTTGAGGGATGCAAAAATGGTGTTGGCAAAAATTATGTGGATCTTATTGAAAGATTTGAGAAGGGATTTGAAGAAAAACTGAAGAATGAAGAATTTATACCTATTGGAGCAGGAAAGTTTAAAAAGATTTCAGAGGTTATCCTTGATGAGACTAGTATTACGTCATCTGGTGTAATTAAAGACGCAGATTTCTTAAGTTACTTGCCTGAAGACAAATATCTTCCTATGAGGATATTGCGTACAAATAAGGATTTCAAATCATTTCTCAAAAGATATTTAACAAAGTTTGGATTTGCGAACAATATTTGGAATAAAACTAATCTTGTTCAAACAATAACTACCGAAAAAATAGCTTCGTGGTTGAAAATCCAAGAAAACAACAATCTTTTCCTCAAATTTTTACTTGAAAAAAAATGGTTAACAGACATAGGTGTTTATTCTATATTTCTATGTGCAGATGGCAATCTGTATTCTTGTAGTTCTATTTATCACGATAAAAATATTTTTGACAAGGCAAACTACCTAAAAAGGTTTGAAACATTGATTCCACATCTGACACTTCAAACCGTAGAGTTCTTCAAAGACAACGAAGAATGGGAAGAACAAACAAAAGGATTATTCCCTGCCCTCAAAAGCAAATTATTCGTTTTGAACGTTTTGCTTAATGCTTCAAATAGATCAAATACAATTACTGCATTAAAGGACAAACAAACTTCCTTGGATTTTTATTCTTTCCTTGCTAAATATGTAAATCTTTTCAAAGAAGATGGGAATAAAACAAAAGATGAAAGTACTATAAATATTCTGAAAGAACTACCATTTTGGGGATTCATACATGAGAATAAATGTGATGCAGATGTCGCTTTTGATTCATTCAATAAATTAATATTGGAATTTTCTACAGAAGCGTTATCGTTTGTAGAGCATCCATGGGTGAATAATAATTGGATAACATTCATATCAAAGGACTATACAGAAGAGGTTATAACATATTTAAAGACTTTTTATGGAATAAAGGAGTATTCTGAAAAACTTGTTGTTGACACATTTATAAGACCTTCTTATAAAAATGTTAGCAATGGTTGGAGTTCTCGAGAAGAAAGAATATCCCCAAAACACCTTGAGGAAATTAATTCTTCTATTCAAAATCCATCTTCGAATCTTGATTTCTTTAGGTTTTGCTTCTCTAAGAAAGAACTATTCGGACCAAAGGAATTGTGCGAATATTGTCTTCACGTATATAATGGAGCCAATGAAGAAGCCTATATGGATAAGTCTGTAAACAGATTTATTGATACAGGATTATTCAATGTGTATTCGCAAAAGGCTTGGATGGAGAAAGAATGGCTGTACAAAATAGACCGCGCTTATTTTGAAAATCTTGACGAAGAACAAAGTAAAATATGTAAGAAGTTTTTAAGAGAATGTTTTGATATATCCGAAATGACAGACACTATAGCCTGTCATCTCGTGATAAGAAACAACCTTCCTGCAATCATAAAGAAGACATCAATTCCCAATCCATATGAAACAAAAGATGAGGTTTTGTCATATTTGAACGAGTATAATCAAATAGTAGATGATATCGTAAACTTAAACGTGGATTTTATCAAATTTATTGATTCCAAATTAGAATGCTTCAGAGACAAGGAAACCAAGGTATTGCCTGAGAGATTTAAAGACATAGTATTAAATGATGGGAAGAATAATATAAAAGTATCTTCACAGACATATTTCCCAGATACTGATCTGGAGAATATAGTTAACATGTCATGGTTTCCATCAAACATAAAAATTGAAATTGTCAACAAGAGTTATGGCCAACTTGATTTGTTAACATCTCTTGGTGTAAGAACATACACATTTGCAAGTTTCTTTGATACTGTAATATGCACACATCCTCAGACAATAGGCACATTCATCAAGGATTTTGATAAGAATAAAGAATTTCACGCATTTATAGCAAGTCGCGTCTCAAGCATCGCACCAGATAAGTTATCTGATTTATCAAAATTCCCGGTATTTATTATTGGTTCGGATTCTCAGGAAGATGTTAGCGAAACTGGTACTAAGGTTGTTCCAGCGACGGTATCTTCTTCTCTTTCTAATCACAAGATTCTAAGCTCTACGGTAACGGATTTATTTAAAAAGAATCTTGTTAAAGCTTCCGATTTGGACATAATACATCCTGATTATCAACCTGATGAAAATTTTGATTCATATTGGTCAAAATTTGGGAATGTACGCTTTGAATCCTCACATTTTGTAGAGTGGTTACTTAGTCATAAACAGACATTCTCAACAACTATATCTAAATCAAACGAGAACATAGGATTCTGGCGATGGGCAAAAACTAATATTGCAGGCAACGAAAGAATAGGCGAATTAAAATTCCTTCCTGTGATAACTTTGCCTTTACTATCAAATAGCAGTGATAGTAACATTGTTAATGCCCCTCAAGACACATTCAAAACATTAATAAATACCATATATGCTTCGAACCACTATATGCCAAACGAGGATATAGAGTCGTTTGTTAGACTGAATGATGAAAACGCATTATTTATTAGCGATAAATACCTAACTGATCAGGAAACGCCAGAAACCATTGCTACATGGATGGAATTTTGGAAGAAAGTTGGCATAAAGAATGATTACCTTTCAATAATCATCAACACAATTATTCCAAAACTATCGTTAATTAAAAACGACAACTTGCCCAACCTCTTTGCTCAATATGAGGTAGACCTTAGAAAGCAAAATGCAAATCTGCCATCAACATTGAGCCCGATGCTCGTGAAGACTGTAGATGGAGTCTACAGGAAACTGTCGTCAACGGTTTATATCAACACTAATACGACAGAACCATTTCCCTATATATCAATCCCAAACTCTGTCTCATTTGTGGGGAAGGATCAAAATGTAAGCGCTTTAATGCTTCAAATTGCGACTGCAGCAAATGCCACCATTGTAAATACTCCTTTAGATTGGCGAAAAGCAAAATTAAAGAGATATTCAGAATTGCAAACAATAAAGGAGAAGGTCGATAAATCCCCCTCTAATGAGATTATTGTTGTGACAGATGAAAAGAAGAATTCTGTAATGTCCTTCGATTCTATTCACTTTGCATTACTCAAAGATCTTGCTTCTATCAAGGCAAACAAAAATGACTCAATAACAGATCTGGAAACTTCAATTTCTCAGTTAAAGTTATATTCAAATGCAGGTGTACTTACATTGCCAAAGGCATTAACAGCAGGCTCTATTTACAATCCACTTTGTGACTATCAGATGTATGGAATTACGGAAGGAATCACTTATATATCGGACAAATATGCTGATATTGAAAATATCAATAGTCTCATTGATGGCACTCTTCGTGTACGTAGTGGATTCAGTGAGAATGAAATTCCTCTTCTTGAAAAATATCCAAAGTTCGCACGTTATTTCTGGGATACCTTTTTAGCTAAAAACATTGCCGGTTATTCAAATGCTCAAAAGACAATATTGGGGTATTTCCGAGATAGGAAGTTCTCTACAACTGCATGCATACCAACCGAGAAATCAGTCATGAAACCTGAAGATTTGTATTTTGGTAACGATGTAGATGAATTTGTTGATAGACTTCCTAACTATAAAGAAAAGATTCCTGCTGTTGCCGATATTGTATTTGAAGAGAATGGACAAAAGGTTTCTTTGTTCAGTCTGCTTCCATTTAAGTCTGACAAACTGACCTTGCAAGATTGCTTTGATGCCTTGGTTTGCTACAATGATCAGAAACGTAGGCCAAAGCTGCTGTCTTGGATTGTCTCCCAATTCAATAAACAAGACGCAAAGCATATAGCTATCCGTGACGATTACAGAAATAATCCTAATGCAAAATGGATAAGCGGAGATAATGACACGAAACGCATTGAAGAGTTATATGCTTTGGACGAGCCAAATGGAAAACTTAGTTTTTACTTCGGATCTCATCCCAAAGTATTCAACACCAATTATTTCCCCAAAGGAGAAGAGTATTTGAAGGCTTGTGAATGTTTAGGTATAAGGGTTATCCACGACAACACTGCTGACATGGAAACTGTTCATGTCAAGTCAATCGAACCCGATATGACTGAAAATTCGCTGAAACAGTATCTTCAGATGGCAGTTCTTATACTTGCGGGTATTGAATCTGCTCCTGATTGGGAACCTGCATATAGTGCTTACTTTGAAGAAATCTCTAAAATGAAGTTCGTGTGCTGTGAGTCTATAATCCTACGATATAAAAATGACAATAGCATTTCTACCGACTCCAAGAGATTCTACCATCAGTCAGGTACTGATACATTTATGTATGTTGATAGTTACAAAGACCCACGATTGTTTACAGACTTTGTAGGTGAACTCATGCTTTGTCTCAAAATCAAAGCTGATAAAGATATTATTCTTAATCTCCTCTATGATAAGAAGTCCGCTTTGGCAGAAATCGAGAAACGTAATCAGTTGAAAAGCGACGAAAAATTCATGCAGTTTATGGAGGCATACGATCGTGGTATTAGTTCTCGATTTAAGGGTAAGAAAGCTGATGAAACGCCAATAGAGTCTAAGATAGAGCACAAAAAAATAGAAGTGACAGATCAGGTTTCTGACGTTCCGGTTGAGGAGAAAGAGACTCCACTTGATGAAAACATTAATAGTTCCCATGGGCAGTCATCAGAGACAGAATTAACAAAAGAGAAGTCTCAAAAAGAAAAAGTTTCTGCAAATGAGAAGGCAACTGATGAAAAGCAACAGGAAACAGAATCAAAACAGAAGGATACTGAACTGCCCCAATCAAATGAACAAATGACTAAGTCGAAGCCTTCTTATGAGCGTTTAGATCCTAATAAGTATAAACGTAGAGAAATGAAAGTTGGTACTCAAAATCCCCAAACCATGGGTATTAATAGAATTATTGGTGATGATGAGAAGCACCAGCTTTCAGAAATCTTAGGTAGAGCTATGGAAGTTGATACAATAATGAATGAGAACTACATTGTTCGTTTACGCTTCTATAATGAAGTTGTTAAGAAGTATGGTGGTGCTAAAATGGATATTAAAGAGTTTGTCTTGAACAAACATCGTGAACTTGAAAGTATTGGGGATAAGTTTATTCATAGGTGTAGTGCGCGTGGTGGTACTCTTTACATATCGCCAGATATATGGAAATTACTAAGACAGGATAAATGCGTTGTCTGCATGTACTATGGAAAATATGCAGATGATTTCATCTTTATTGAGTCTCAGGAAGATTTAATGCAGATGATTGATCAAGATGCAATTGTTATACAAGTAACAGGTAATGATAAGAAGGCTATTGTTAGCAAGGTATACGACGATGAAATTTTGTCAGACCTGAAGACTAATGGCAATGTATATACGCTTATCAGAACTATAAAAGAAGAGAATTCTCAATTAGTTTACACATCTCCGGATGATATTCCAGCGAATAGTTATTCAGATGAAGATGTTGACCCTGATATGTTTTAAGTTATGGCAACAGTAATAGATAATTATATAAAATTTTTCCTGCATCAAAAACAGGAAATCATAAAAGAGTATAATAAAATTAAAGATGTATCTCTAAAGCAATTGTTTAGGGAGAGTAAAATCATTATTGGCCGCATTGACAGAGTAAATTCAACTAATGGTCATGTTATTATTGAGATTGATAGACATTTGTCTGTTCGTCTCAAAACAATGATGAACTGTACTTTACTCTCAAAAAAATGCTTTGAGGTACTTGGAAATAATTACTCAAATTGGAGCATTTCATTTGGTGAATTTAACAAACCTGAACACTCTATTTGGCACCAAGGATTGTCAGATATAATGCCAATGTATTTCACCGAAAGTCAGAATCCAGATAAAGCATATGTTGGTTGCTCATCTTTATCTGTGAAAATGTACAGTGATATTGAGAAACTTTTAGGAATGGGCAAAACAATTAATATGCTTCTTTTTGACCCATTCCCTCCTACAGAATATCTGGAGAATCTTGCAGTTTATACTAAATATCACCCAGATAACGAGTATTTCAATATCAATGAAGAAAAGAAATATGAGGATTGGCATCCTATTGAATTGGAATTTAATCCTCAGAATACTCTAGCTATTCCAGAAACAATAAAAACAGTACTAGAAAAAGAAGACAAATGTATTCTTCAAGGACCTCCAGGAACTGGTAAGAGTTTCACTATTGCAAATATAATTGCCAATTATTTGGAGAATGAAAAGTCTGTTTGTGTCACAACGATGGCAAATAAAGGACTTATTGAACTTGTGAAACAACCTCCTCTAAAGAAATACTTAGAAGAACGTAAAGTTTACAAAACGAACCTGTCCTCTGACGAAGCTAGAGCTGCACAAGGACTCCAATATATTAAACGTGATTTGTTGGCACCAAAAGGTTCGTTGGTTTGCTCAACATACTATGTTTTGTCAAAACTATTTAATATTGAAAAAGAGCAGGAATTCGTAATGCCTTCTTTTGATTTGATTATCATAGAAGAAGCTTCCCAGGCATTTTTATCCACATTAGCAGCATTTTGTTCTTTGGGAACAAAATGTCTGATTGTTGGTGATCCTATGCAGTTATCACCGATTGTAATTAATCTATCTAAAAATTCCGTTGAATATAAAATCTGGAAGGTTCAGCAACAATGTGATGGATTAATGAATATTGCATTGAATCAATCCATACCAAGTTACCGTATAACAACTACTTTTCGTTTGACGGAAAAGAGTGCGAATCTGACAAAAGAATTCTATGGTAATAATTTTAGATCCGTCCAACCTAATCCTGTTGATTTTTCAAATATCAAGAGCCCTTATTTCCCTAAAGAAGGTCAGCCAATTGTTGTTTTTACAGAAGATGGTCAAGATGGAATCTGCTCTGATAAGGCAATTGCAATAATAGATAACGTTCTTGGAAATTTAAAGGAATCATATCCAGATTCTGAAATTGCTATTATATCACCTTTTAAAGATACAGTTAAGTTACTTCAGAAAAGATTCTATACAGAGAATCAAGATCTTGATTTGACAATAGATACCATTGACCGTATTCAAGGTATGAATGTAGACTATGCCATCGTGTATTTTCCACTCGCTGCGGTATCGTTTGCTTTTGCTGAAAATCGTTTTAATGTGGCAACGAGTCGTTCTAAAAATACTACTCTCATTATTTCCGATGGTGATTTTCGTAATTTCCCTGCATTACCACCTAGAAGTAAAGCCTTTTTGTCAAGATGTGTAGTACTCTCTTCTGATGACTTTGATGAATATAACTCGACAGACTCAACTATTAATAATTGTTCATCTAAGAGGGTTGAAACAATCATGGGAAATGGAATAGAACTACATGTGACAGGGAAAATCGATTTGTCGAAATTTGAAAGAAAAAAGGTGGAAATCAAGGCTGGTGTTCAGAATTATTACGTAATAGACACCAATGTTTTTATCAATAGTCCTGAAATTATCTCTCGCATAGACAAACAATATCCTATTATCTTAGCTGCAAAAGTTGTTGATGAACTTGACAAAATGAAGATAAAACTTGATACTAGAGGAAAACAAAATGCAGAGAATGCTATTCGTTCAATAAATCGACAAATGGGGCAAAGGGATATTAGAATGGAACTTTCAAATGTTTCCTTATTGCCAGAAGATTTCGACAAACGCTCACCAGATAATATGATATTAAGTGTAGCACTGAAATATAAATCAGGTAATCCAATATTATTAACCTCAGACAATGGGTTGCAACTTAAAGCAAAAGGATTAGGATTATCAACCATTTCATTAAAAGAATTTATAAAGAGATAATATATGGCACTTGCAATAAATATAAACGATCTGCTTAATAAGCAGAAAATAGAATCCAACCGAATAGAGTTCAAGAAGGGTTGGAATCCTGCGAGCATATACCACAGCGTTTGTGCGTTCGCTAATGATTTTGACGATCTTGGAGGTGGTTACATCGTAGTTGGCGTTGATTCAGACGAGGCAACTGGAGTCGCTATTCGTCCAGTAGAGGGAATTCCTACAGAAAAAATTGATGGTATTCTTCAAGAAATGGTGGGTTACAATAACAAGATTTCGCCTTACTACATGCCTCGCACAAGCGTGGAGGAAGTAGATGGTAAATCCGTACTTGTAATATGGTGTCCGGCAGGAATCAATCGACCATATTCTGTACCAGAGAATGTAATGGCCAAAAGTATGCCCAAGGAGTATTTCTACGTTCGTAGTGGTACGAGTAGTATCATTGCTAAAGGTGAAGTCCTTGATGAATTACGTGAGTTGGCAAGCCGTGTACCATTTGATGAACGAGGGAATCCTGATATTCGTTTGGAAGACATTTCAACTTTGCTTCTTCGTGAATATTTGGTGAAGGTGGGGAGCAAGCTGGCAAGCGACATTAACACAAAGCCATTGCAGGAAATTCTTGAACAGATGGATTTGTATGTCGGGCCAAAAGAGAACAGGATGCTTCGCAACGTGGCGGCAATGATGTTCTGTGAGAACCCAAGCAAGTTCTTCAAGCGTACTCAAATCGAAATAGTATATTTTCCTGAAGGCCGGTTGAACAACCCAAGCAATCTGTATGAGGGAGCTGTTATCACCGGTTCCGTGCCTCAAATCATTGATCGCACGTTGGAATATCTCAAACGTATGCTGGTGATGCAAAGTATCATCAAGCCCAATGACGATTATCGCAGTAGGAAGTTCTACACTTATCCGTATCAAGCATTAGAGGAAAGTGTGACTAATAGCCTTTACCATCGTGATTACCAAGAATGGGAGCCTGTGGTGATAACTGTAGAACCAGATGGTATAACCATCCAGAATGTGGGTGGCCCTGATAGAAGTATCTCGGCAGCAGATATTTCCCGTTGTGATATTCTTGTATCACGACGTTACCGCAACCGCCGCTTGGGAGAATATCTTAAAGAGTTGGATATGACAGAGGGGCGTAGTACCGGTATTCCAACCATACAAAATGTTCTAGAGAATAACGGTTCTCCACGTGCGACAGTCATTACTGATGAAGACCGCACGTTCTTCCGCATTACTATTCCTTGTCATGAAGCAGCGGGAAATATTATTGCTGATATTGCTCATAAAGATGGAACATTAAAGGCTTCAAAGCGTAGTGCACTAAAAAGTGCACCAGAAACTGCACTAGAAAGTGCACCAGAAACTGCACTGCAAATCATTGATGAAATTAGGAACAATCCAAATATAACACTATCTGAAATTGCAGCGAATCTTGGTGTATCTCGCCGTTGGATTGCAACTAATATCAAACATCTGCAAGATAAGGGAATCGTTAAAAGAGTGGGACCCAATAAAGGTGGTCATTGGGAAATTATTGGTTAAACAAATATAAAAATAAAGATGTTGTTAGGTCAAAAAATAAAAGAACTCAGAGATACTCATGGGGTGTTGCAAAGACAATTAGCTTCATTACTTGAGATTGATACTCCTATGTTCTCAAAAATAGAGAGAGGCGACAGACGAGCAAAACGTACTCAGGTCATTCAGATTGCGAACTATTTCAAGATTGATGAAAAAGAACTTCTCATCCTTTGGGTAGCAGACAAAGTCCTAGATGCCGTTAAGGGTGAAGATGAATTTAAGCAAGCAGCCATCAAAGTTGCTAATGCCAAAATTCAGTCGGGTACAGACTCCATTTGAATTTTACTTTAATTTATCCGCATTATATATATGCGGATGATAAAGTAAAGTTATATGTTTAAAGGTAGGGAAAAGAAACTATATATTATTCTTTCCCTACCTTCTGTTATATATTTGCTGATCAAAAAAAGATATAACTTCTTTCTTTGCCTTACTGAAATCATTCGTTTGTGACACTAAAGTGACATTATTTTCTTTTCACTGCAAATTTACACTCTGCAAAAATGTTACTAACTCACAGATATAAAGACTAATACACTCGTGTTGTTATTATCTTCAATATTGTAGCCTAATACCCCAAGCGACCAATCGGCCGTTTGAGAATGCCAATTTTCCAGCAAGCTGATTGGATGAAAAATAGCGTTATTTAAGCACTTTTTCTTTTCGCCAGCCTCTTCCTCGTCTTTCTCGACAAAAAGCGAAATTTGCACACTTAATTGCGCCCTAGGCTTACCCATTATACGCCCTCTACTGAGTTAGGGTAACTCGATACCCTAAGCGATAAATCGCTCGTGAGAAGTTGCCAATCCCAGGCAAGCAGGATATGGCTTTATTGCGATTATAGAATACCTTAACTCTCCACGCAATCATGTTTTGGATGGGCTTGTAATACCTTTGTAGCCCCTGTTTGACAATTACCACAGACAAGCGTATTTCAGTAGTGCTTTTACGAACTCTTTTATGAACCCTACTATTTTTTTTGAACTCTTATGTGAACTCTTTTCTTGCTTTTAAGTGCTATCCTGGAGTAACGTCGGCCACCATAAATGCAGATACTAGATGATGAACACAGAACTATTGTCCGAACGCTTGCCAATTTAACGACATGAATCTGCCATATCCCAAAGGCGATTTTGCCAACCTCAAAATGACATTATAATTATTCAATATCCAATGCAGGAAGACTATTATCTTCAAATCTATCAAAGTCAGATTGAAAAAGACGGTCTTGAATGATCCTGTACTTTTCAAACTCTGATTCAGCAAACTCTTTGGCATATTCGGCAGAAACCTTTCCGCTATCCTGTAATATCGGGCTCTCAAATAAATTAATGAATTTGTCTATTCGCTTTACCCAATCTTCCATTGTCATAGGTATATGACGCATAGCCATACTTTCTGCCATATCAAGGGACGCATTGACTATCCTGCCCATTTCTTCTAATTCTTTTTCTCGCAAATAGTTCTTTGCTACAGACACATCTGTTTGGACAATTTTTCCATTCGGAGCATTTTCCCAAGCGGTCAATCCCATGTGTTCCTTATTCGCATCGACTCGTTCGACTATCAACTCCGCAGCAGTATGCCCATGCACAGCATAGTGCATTTTGTTCTGTACCTTCTTGAAGAACAGATGGGTTGTCGGAGCATCCTTATTATAGTCTATTGCAGTAGCGTAGATATCTGTGAGTTTCTGATAAAAACGACGTTCACTCAGCCTTATCTCCCTTATTTCGGCAAGCAAATGTTCAAAATAGTCCTCACCTATAAAAGTCCCGTTCTCCATTCGCTTATTGTCAAGCACATATCCACGGATGGCAAACTGCCGGAGGATAAACGTACACCACTGCCGGAACTGAGTGGCACGAACTGAATTGACTCTATATCCGACACTAATAATGGCATCGAGATTATAATAGGTCGTGTTATAGTTTTTCCCATCCGAAGCAGTTGTTTCCATTTTGGAAATAACTGAATTTTCAACCAACTCTCCACTCTCAAAGATGTTTTTAAGATGCTTGCTGATTGCAGGTACACCCACATCAAAAAGCTGCGATATAGCCTTTTGTGTTGCCCAAATGGTCTCATTCTTATACATCACCTGAATCCCATCCTCTTCGCCTTTAAGCATAAAGATGAGAAACTCAGCTGTACTATTTCGTATTTCTATATTCTTTGCCATAATTTAAATTATCATCTTTACGATTACTCATTTCGATTTGCTATAACTTTCAACGGGTTCTGCCACCATGTCATATTCTTCTTCAGTCGTCTCGTATGATTTGATTCTTCTATCCTCAAGATAGATATGGTAAAGCGTGTATTCCAAAGCTGCTAAAGTCTGTTGGCGAACTTTTGGTTTCAACTGACATTCCCAAACGGTAAGGCAATGCCATCCCATTGAAGTTAACTGCTGCCGTTCCTCTATATCCCTGCTCCGATTGCGTTCAATCTTATTCTGCCAAAATTCGACATTTGTTTTCGGAAGAACATAATATTTGCATCCTTCGTGACCATGCCAAAAACAGCCGTTTACGAAAATAACAGTTCTGTATTTGCGCAAAACCAAATCAGGATGCCCGGGAAACCTTGGGTGATTTAGTCTATATCGAAAACCACGGCTGAACAAGAACTTTCTCACCAATAATTCCGGCTTTGTGTTCTTACCCTTTATTGCAGACATGCAACGATGACGCTGTTCTCTAGTCAGTTTGTCCATCTTTAAATGAAACCATTATATCCTACTATTGTTCCTAATGTATATTTAATACTTGGGGATTTCCATCACATTAGGGATTCCAAACAATTCTCGTGCTTTAGCTAAAACTGCAGCAGTTGGCTTATGATAATAGACAGCCAATTTCTCCTTTGTTCTAGTACAACACACATAGAAAATTTTCCTAGTACGTTGCACTACAGATTCCTGGAGTTCATCAATAGAAGCAGTGAACAATTTTTCAAAATTGTAGTTGTTCCACCTTCCATTATCAAGAATAACAAGAACATTATCAAATTCTGCCCCTTTTGTTTTATGCTGAGTGGAGAATGGTGTTTGTCCTTCAAGATAATCATACAAGTTTACAAATTCGCTATATGAAACCTCCATCATTCTGTCGTAAATATAAGGGTAACGCTCTTTATAATTATCGACCTTGTCATCAATCAAACAAATATTCTCTTTGTCTGCTAGTTCTATCATATCCCTTATAGTCTTATTATCCGCATTCTGTAGCTTATTAATAGACTCATTTAATTTTATCTTGTCTGCTTTACTCTTTATTTTTCTATCGTCACCAGAATAACGACTTTGCGTATATCCTGTTACTTTGAGAAATTCAGAGACATTACCTTCTTTAAACAGCCTAATAGCTTGTTCTATCTTGCAAAGATGTTTTACTAAGGGAGAACGTTTCGACCCCGTCTTGCTCTCTTCATCTTCACTCTGTTTCTTGTCATCAACCAATTGTGACTTATCTACATAAGTATGTATTAAACTCTCAAATTTATACTTCTTTGCCCTTTCGTATAAGAGAGCATGGCTTGTGATAAAACTTTTTTGAGTTTTAGTCGGTTCGTATTTATTTGATTCAATTCCTTTGGCTTGCAGATCATTCAAAATGTCAGCCAATGTTTTCCCCTCCATTTCATCCTCTGTAAAATGAGCTTCCACACATGGCTTAACTTTGTTTTTCACATACGCAAGAATTGGATCTCCATTATATATTTCAATTAAAGTTGCAAAACCAGCTTTTTCAGCAATGAGGTTATGAGTCAAATTCAGCTCTTTGGTTACTTTTGCATCATGGAAATTCCAACCTTTTTGTTGAGTAAGATATAATTTCACATTTGGCAACATATTTCCTTCTTGCTGTGAAAATACAAACAAAATCTCACCACTCTTAACATGACCGTTTTCCATATTTGGCGCCTTATCATCATTAGAAGGTTTTTGTACCAACCCATCTGTGCGAATTTTATTAGCCAAATCAATAACTGATGAAGGATTTCGTCTGTTCTGACGCTTCTGAACTTCATACACATCTCCATTCGTACCATCATACTTATATTTATTCAAATCGCCAACACCTTTATCATAAATACACTGCATAGCATCTCCAAAGAAACCGATGATACTCTTTTTGTCGGACCGCTTCAAAAAATCGAGCATAATCTCAACTACCATAGGAAATGTATCCTGATATTCATCAATCAAAATAAAAGGATAGCGACTCTTTAAAATATCACATAGTTTCTTGTATCCTTTAAACATTTCATAGGCAACAACTATCACTTCATCATGAGACAAAATTCCTTCCTTAAGATTGGTATGCTCTTGGTAACTTATGGTGACAGGTTTATCTCTATTACAAAAATAATCCACCGGGACTTCATTTAGACCAGAAATATGCAATCCGGAATTTGGCATATTCAGTAGTCTAATAACGGTTTTGGATAATTCTTTTTGATAATTTTTAATATTATCCCAAAGGAAGTCATGTATTGTAGAAACTACGAGATTATCATGATTCACCCGTTCAACTATTTCTTTAACGGCCGCATTTGTATATGTAATACAGGCCACTTGCGATGATGGATAATGTTCAATAATCCACTTGACAACTTGCACAAGTGTATAAGTCTTACCACTACCTGCACCACCACTTAATAAGAAATGATGACCTTTAGTTATTTGCTCAGTTATATTTTGTAATTCATCTTTTAATTTTTCCTTAGCCATAATAGTCCTTCTTTTATATATGTAGGAATCTTCCAATTTGAAAAATCGCAAGTACCTTCCTTTTTGCTGTTGAGCAATATTTCAATAGCAAGGGATGACTTTCCACTCACGCCATTGTTTGCTAATTCATAAGCATCTTTATCGCTTTTAAATTGCTCTAAGCTATTTGATTGTAGTGAAGAAAAGGTATTTTCAGTAATAAACTTTTCGTTTTCACTAAAGAAGGCATCTTCAAAACTACGTGGTTGATATGTTTTCTTACCATATTGGAATGCAAGTCTTAAATATCCTTTTTCATCTGTTTCCCACTTTTTATTCTCAAAGTTCCATGATAGAATGGCGGGGTGCATTGCAAGAATATCCTTGACTTTTTGAGTGTTATTCAAAAAGTATTTGATAGACGCATTAGAAGTAACTAGCGAGTCATCCGTTGCATCATATTTCGTTTTTTCAATATATTTCCTTTCTTTTCCGTTCTTGTCTCTTTTTGTCACAGGCTTGCAACAGTCAATATCTGTTATAACTAGACATTTTCGCAATCCAATAAATCTCAAGAATTTCTCAAATATATGAGAATATGCTCCAACTTCGACAATAGAAATGTTCTGCGACATGAGAAATTCTTCATTACCTTCCAACTCACATTCTTGGTCTATTTTTTTCATCATAGCAGAAAGTAGTATTCTTTCCGTATCGCCTTCAATAAAGATCGCCTTATCCGCAAAGAACAATTCACTCCTATTCAGCGTCAGATATTGTTTTAGAAAGGCAAAATAGTGTTTATGGTCATCGTCGTATTCATTTTGAAGCACTTTTAAGTTTTTTGCTATGACTGCATTTCTTTCAACACTTCCATCGCAAATAGGGTGTGCCAAATACTTAATATCATCGAAATCACAATCAGATACGATATGAGAAGAATGAGAACTTATGATGTATTGTAGCTTTCGCTTTATGCCATTTTTGTGTTGTATTCCTTGAAGCAAAAGATTTTTGATATTCTTAATAAATACATATTGCATTTGTGGATGTGTATGTGCTTCCGGCTCCTCTATAAACAATAGATTGATATCCGCAGGCTTTCGTTCCTTATTTCTTTGCATTCTCTTTATTATCAAATCAATATCAAAAATCATCGAAATAAGGTTCATATACCCAAGTCCATTATAGTTTTCTGGAAGTTCTTTGTCTTCCTGTTGATAAACCACTGTAGTATTTCCTTTCAACATCTCTCGATGTTGTAAAGATGATACAACCTTAATGACCGTTTCGTTTTTTGACATGCCTCCGAATCTTCTGACTTTATTAACTATATCTGAAAACATATTGTCATAAATAGAAGATAGGACCTTATCAGTATCTTTTAAACTATCTTGAAACTTTTCAATGGCATCCTGTTGTTCATCTGCCGCTTCTTGAATTTTATATAATTCGGAAGTCTGAGACGACAAAGTTTTATCTACATCCTTGTTATCAACATTTCTTTTAGCATTGATATATTGGAAATTGATGACATCACATAACCTAAAGTTAGTAGCATCTTTCAAATTAATATATTGTTCCTCTATAAAGGTTCCGTCTGTTTTGTTTATCAAAATAGATTTACGAATAGTTACAAAATAGTTTGATTGTTTTGAATTCAAAAAATCATCAAGAGTTTTTGCTGTATATTCTCCTCCATTCTCACGTGATTTCTCTTCTTTACTCTTTTCGTGTTCAACAAACTTCTGGTAGGCATTCTTCAAATTGACATACATGTCATAAGTGAGGATGTAATCAAAGCCCAATCCCAAGAAATTATTGTCAGCATCCAAGTCCATAAGGATTGGACTAATATATTCCAAATCATCATGGTCATCGTACTCAATTAAAAGTCTTAACTGAATACCAATCTCTTTATATTTTGTATCATCAACTACCTCCTTTTCTATCAAATCTTTCAATTGGCAACGAAAATCCAAATTGAAGTCATTGTATTGAAATCCTTTGCGGTCTCCTTGATTCAAGAATTTGTCAAGTATCACAAGTAACGAGGTCTTCCCGACATTGTTTTTCCCTATGACAAGAGAAAGCTCATTCTCCATTTCCATCGTGAACTCTTTCAACAAACGAAAGTTCTTAACTTGTATTTGCCTAATTACCATATCTATGTTATTTGATAGTTAAAATTTCATTTATTTCCGTATATTGAGCATCATACCTTGTTGTTGGAGTATATGCTTTATTCACTGAATGGATAGATGAAGTATCCAACTCGCTTAAATTATCAAAAGCAACTAAGACGTATATCTCTGTAGTAGAGACATTTTTGTAGATATTTGTAGGCACTTCCTCTGCAGATTTTACAAGACGGATATTCGTTGCTGGAAACAGATGCTGACCCATATCCTTACGCGTGTGGAATAGTACATATCCTATAGATTGAAGATTTTCTACAATTTCTATACTGTCTCTTGTATATTTGATACCAATAGCAATCTTCCCAGTAGGAAGGAACTTAGAACTTTTCATTTCATAATTTTCCATCATTACCATCAATACTCCAAATTTCTTTGATTGCTGTGGCAATTGTTCCAATGTGCCTACATTAGGAATATCTTCTATCTGCAATTCCGTAGTAAGTTCAAATGCTTCACTCACATAGAAATGGGTTTGCATGTTTTGTATTATAGATTCATTCTCTGCAATTTCATCTTTTATAACAGCATCCCTAACCTTTAGCCGTTTCCAAAGCCCCTTGCTTTCTTCATCATCTTTCACCAAAGCAAGAACCAAGTAGTTCTTATTCGACATAGAACGATAAAGCTTTCCGTTTAGCTGACTGAAGTTTTCTTTCAAGAACTGATAGCAATCCATTCCTTTACGTGGTTGGATGATACGAAAAGTATACAGTTGGTTGAGAGTGCCTTGAATCTTATTCCTGAATTCTTTTCGGACATATTCTCGCCATGCCGCTTGCGCACTCTTATTGTTGCGACCATACAACGATACAATGTACAGGAAGTTTACATCATAGTGACACAGCAACAGTGTATCCCTGTCAAACAAACGGTTCTCAAACTGGCGGTTAAGTTGCACTCCACCCTCTTGTGCTTTCAATTCTCTGTCATCAAAGGATAGGAATTTACTGCTGCCTGTCTTCTTATTGGGAATACGGGCACTGATAAAGAAATTGGGGATGGGATTATATCCTTCAGTCAATGAATCTCTTAACTGAGGATGTTCTCCGTTTCCGTCACCATCCAAAAATAAATTCATATTCCACTGAATGACATTTCTGGCGTATGTATATTGTTTGTATATTGATTTGTCGCCGAGCTGTGTCCTGTCATTCTTGGAACGCTTGTAATACTTACTATCTCCGATATAATAGGTAAGTTCGGAAACCAAGTCAGATTGTTCAATCAGGCCTTGCCCAATAAACATATGGTCAACCAGTTTTCCGTCTCTTTGCTCGGTAAGTTCCTTCGGCAGATTTTGCTTGTCATTGCCACTTACCAAAGTGTCAATCATGACTTCAAAGATGTGCTCGAAATCTTTCGCCAGCAGATAGTCCTCCGCCTGCCTGTTCATCGCAATCTTATACTCCCTGTCAAAGAAAGCATAACACAAATCCCATATTCTGAGAGCCTTGTCAGAAAAGTACTTGAACTTGATTTGTTTTAGCCTTCGGCATCCAAGATTCCTATCTATGTAAGACTTCTTCAACTTGTCACAACTGATAAGCGGATATTGGATATTGATTTCAAAAGAAAAACCATGTATTTCACGGATGTAATTCAATATCGAAAAATATATAACGAGCAATTCTTCGTCAAAATTCACCATTTTCTTCCTGTTGACGGGCTCGATGTAAACAGGGCTTCCGTTTTGAATTACTGTCTGCGATGAAGTAATGGTTTTATTCCAGTTGATTTTGTTATAACCGGAATGCACGTTCTTGGCCACAAATGTAAAATAGTCCTGATTGTTTCTGTTGAAATCCCTTAGTGCTATTATCACATCAAGTAAGGTGTTGTGCTTTTGTTTTCGTCCTCTGCTTTCGGACTGATATTCCTTGCTTTCAAGTATATTGTCGTTGTGATCCTGTTTATATACGCTTATCGTCCGGTATATCCAAATCGAAAGTGTGGACAGGAATTCCTTGTATTCCTTACAGCCTTCTTCCGTAAACTTGGCTTTTACCGTATCAGACTCAAAGTCTATTATTTCCTGTGGTGAAGCACCGAATATCGTATCATTCCCACTCTCCTCGTTTATCTCACCTGTCAATACGACTTTGGGCAAGAAAAACACAACATCTTTTGCCGCCCTGCTATAGCAATACCCGACATACCCAAACGAATGTTTGTCTTCCTTTACAGGGACAGACACAACATCTTTGAGCACATCTCTGACTGTCAAGCCATCCTTGACAATATCGTTTAGAACATACGGGTATCCTTCAATAAACAGTAGCATAGATAGATTATTGTAGTTTTTCTACTTTCAGACTCCAACTCTCCGGAATTGCACTTATCAGACTATCCATAATACCTTGTCCTCCCCATCCATTGGTGGAAACATAAATATTTTCATTGCCGCACATAAGGACTCTGACTCTTGGCTCTTTATCTGTTCGAGTATTATATTCTTCTTGCGTTTCCACAAAATGAGAAACAAATTTTCCTAAAGACTTCCAGTTCCCAACTACTTCTGATGCGGATAAAGTGGGATTTTGTGTGATATACAATTTTACCAGTTCGGCTGCTAAATTTTTCTTTGCGTATTTGCCAACACCATTTATTGCATACCGAGTCATATCTTTCCCCATGTTGCCAACTTCTATTTCGGTGTCATCGCCATCATCAATATCATCTTCGTTGTTATCGAATTTGGAAATGTTGAGATAATCCATCATGGAAATAAGTTTCTGCTTACCTCCATTACCGTACAATTCAGAGAACGAGACTTCTTCTGTTTCACTAATTTTAAATATATCCCCCTCTCCATCCTTACAGACATCATTCCACAAATAGAACAATATCTTGTTCAATAAAATTTTATCAGTAATTACTCCATCTGGTGGATTTACGAAATAATCACCCAACATCTTATCTTCAGAACTGGTTGCGCTCAAGATTTTGTCATTGACTTTTCTTTGGAATGAAGTCCAAGAATATTCTGTATCGGCAATGACTATTTTCCAATCAGTATTTTTATACTTGATAGGTTCATACTCCCAATCCCAACGTCTTTTGAATGCGCTGTCTATCGGGAATAGAGATTGGTCGGAAGTGTTCATGGTAGCATAGATATAGAGGTTTGATGGCAAACAAAGTTCTCCGGCTTTTATGCCTAGATTGTCTTCGCCAAGTTCCTCTTCTAAGAAAGATTTCAAATCAGCATCAGCCTTGATTGTATATTCTGATATACCGTTTGCATCCCTGTCAAGGAGTTGGAACAAATCGCCGAATATTTGGGCACAATTACCCCTGTTGATTTCTTCTATTATCAGATAGACATTCTTGTCTGTCTGATACGCACGGATATAGGCATTAAGGAATGACTGGGGAATGAATTTGTAGGTTATCATATCCTCAAATAAGTCCTCTCCATCTTTCATTCTGACAGTATCTTTTCCGAACAGACCATACAAAGGGCGTTTTCCTCTTGCTGGTTTATATGCTCCGACAAAGGTGGAATAATCACTATCTGGATGAAATGTAGTTCTGAATATATTTTCCTTTGGAACACCTTCAAGTTGCGCCTTTATTTTATGGGATTTACCTGTACCTGGAGCACCGTAGAAGATTATCTGGCGGCAAGTATCATAGCACGTATTGTTTGGCGTCATTGCAGACGGCTTAAAGCTATCAGCTACGACCTCTAGTTTCGCTATAGTTGTTTCCAATGCTTCTTTATCAAGACAAATCTTAGCATCAGAATCAATGGAATCCAGTCTTGGTTGATTTGCCCAATTTATCACTTTGCTTAATGTTGAGAACAAGGGTTTTGTTTGAACTGTAGAATTTGCATTTGCGACTGAATCAGAGAAATATTCTGATCCATTGTTTCTCCAAGATGTTTCATCATATTCAGTCAGGTTCTTAAATGTTTCCAAATTAACCAATATATCCTTCAAAGTTTGAAGAATATTATCTAATCCAATTTGAAAGAACTTGGAACCTCCACGTCTGCCAGAGTTGCTGAATGTAATAAAACCACCTCTTTTACTCAAGGTAGCCTTAAAATCACTATTGCCGGATACTTCATTTAAAAATGAGAATAAATCTTTCATGCTATTACATCAATTGTTTAATTATTTCTTCAGCCAACCTTTTAATAACCGGAATAGCGACGCTATTTCCAAATTGACGGTAAGCTTCTTTGCGTGATACCACTATTTTAAATTCTATATTAGAATCATTATAATTGGGATTGTTCGCACACTCCGGATTTTCCCATCCATCACCAATAATACGATACCCTTGTAATCTTCCGGCTTCCACCGGAGTCAGAACGCGCGGGTTAAGTCCTTTTTTTGATTGATCAATAAGTATTTCGCTTCCATCTTTCCAATATCTAGCAGAAATAGTACTCGTATATGTACTATTAGCATTGAATAATGAATATCCAAATCCCTTCCCGTTTTTCCGGTTTCGTTCTTTGCGTTTTTGATGTCCTTCCCACATTTTATCACTAATGGTATATTGAGAATCCATAGTTTTTTCTGGCTCAAATATATCCGACACTTTGGTTAAAAGAGTTCCTTCTTTCAACTTCTTCTTATCGTATATAGTAGAACCATCTTCTGCTATTCCATATGGAAATCTAAATTCATCAACATCTACCAGCTTCTTATACCATGCTATAATGAATAAACGTTCTCTATTTTGAGGTACTCCAAAATACTTTGCATTAAGAACATCAAAAGAATAAGCATATCCCAATTCTTCAAGTGTAGCTAATATTACTTTGAGAGTATTCCCTTTATCATGTGTCTTTAATCCACGAACATTCTCCAAAAATAAAACTCTAGGAGGATTGCCTGCATTAATTTTCTCTCTAATAATATTGGCTATACTAAAAAACAAAGTCCCTCTTGTATCCTCAAACCCTCTTTTAAGTCCTGCAACAGAAAAAGGCTGGCAAGGAAATCCGCCACAACAAACATCAAAATCTGGGATATGACTTGGAACGGCATCATTTATATCTTCATTAAAATAAAGATATCTTCCATCCTTGTCTTTTTTGAAAAGCTTAGGCTCAATCTTTTTATAGTTTGCTTCATATGACAAACGAGCATTTTTATCCCATTCACTGGCAAAAACGCATTTTCCACCAACATAATGCATTGCTGTATGAAACCCCCCAATACCTGCAAACAAGTCTATAAATGTATATGTTTTCTTCATCATTTCCTTTCTCGGATTACTTTACTGTTTCATATAAATCCTTCAAATCACACTGTAATATCTGCGAAATCTCAATTAATTGCGGTGCACTTGGCTGTGTAGTATTGGTACACCAGCGACTTATTGTCATTTTCGACACGCCAAGCTGTTCTGCCAAATAGGTATTTGTAATCATCTTCTCGGCTAAAATGATCCGAATGCGATTCCTATACTCTTTCTTTTCCATTGAATTCATATCTACATTTATGTGCAAAAATAAACAATTTTGTAGACACCTCCAAGCAAATAGTCTGTCATATTTGATTTGAAATGAGACTGAGTGTGTTTCGGGGACAGAATGGATACATAGACCGATTATCAGCCATGTTAGTTTTCCCAAACCCTCTATATTTAATTCACATATAGCCGCTTTTATGGTCGTTTCCAGTCAGATAGTTAAATTATCGTTTTTTGGAGATATTTCTGATCCCATATTCTTTCGCCAGCCACAGAATATTATCGTCCAACTGATTAGCATAAGTTCAAAAGCTATAACTTTAACGGCAAAATTCATTGTGGTTCGCCTAGTTTATCGTACCTTTGTGGTCTAATATAAAGAATAACAATGCAAAGAAACAGAATGAACATATTATCTATAACAACCGCAATTCAGAGCAATAAACGCACTGAATCTGTGTCGAGTGTTCATGTTTCACGCATTGAACCTCGTATAATAAACACTTTCCAACGAACATAGCAAGTACATTATCGTACTTTGACAGAATAGAAACTGAATAGTTGGAGAGTCCTTACCAAATTTTCCAACTATTATTTTTATACCCATTTGTGACAGTCGCCTTTATGATGCTCTTCTGCCATTTCCGTCTGATGGGCTGTGGGTAACCAAATTATTAACGTGCAGTGATGAACATAAATTGAGAAGAAATGAACTATAAATTTGATGGTAGCAAAGTGTTCTTTACATCTGACACCCATTTTTATCATGGGAATATCATTCGTTTCTGCAACAGACCGTTTAAGGATGTGGAAATGATGAATGAGACTATAATCTCCAATTGGAATAATACAGTCGGTCAGTATGATATCGTTTTTCATTTGGGCGATTTCTGTCTTGGCGGTTCAGCCGAATGGACTAAAATCCTTGACAGGTTGAACGGTAAGATATATCTGATTATGGGCAACCATGATTTGAAGAATATACGCCAAGGCTACATTACCAGATTTGAATATGTGGCTATGCAGATGCACATAGAGGTCGGTAAGCAGAGGATATATTTGAATCATTATCCCTTTCTATGCTTTGATGGAGGATACAAAGATGTGTGGCAACTTTTCGGACATGTTCACACAAGAAAGAATAACACAGGAATAGACGCTGCTCGGCTTCAGTATCTCTATCCAACACAATATGATGTAGGAGTTGATAACAACAACTTTATACCCGTATCATTTGAACAGGTAAAAAGGAGGATTGAAAAACAAGTAGAGCAATTTCATAAGAAATAAAAAAGGAGGTTTAGGTATGAGTGAATATACAACGGTCTATTTAAGACACAAAGAAATGCCTTTGTTGAAAAACAAAGAGTATCCGTCTCATGAAGAATGTCAAAGTCTTTCTAAAGAAGATTTAATGGAAGTCATTTGCGAAATAGATGAGTATAACAAACAGGCTGCAAAGTCCTTGGGGTGTAAATTGTTTTATCTTTCTACTACCCCAAGCCGGGAATTGACTGTGCTTCCATATAGTCCATCTCCAAGTGTGCTTACAAATGTCCTACTTGAGGAGGTTTTATGCTTTTACAAAGAAGAAATCGAACATTGTAAAAAGGCTATTTCAAAGAATAAAGAAGATATTGCCAAATTGGAAGTACGAATAACCAAAACGACCATCGATTTATACGATAAAATCAACAAGGAGATAGACAACTGCTATGAGAACATAGGCTTTGAGGAAGAAGAACTTAAACACTATCAATTCCTGTATAATAAATTTTCTTTCTTAGAGGGTATTATTGGCAATGAATCGAATTCAAAGAATTATGAACTGATTTATACAAAACATTAATAAACAAAAGATTATGAAGATACAATATATGAGCGACCTGCATTTGGAGTTCAGTGACAACAGCAGGTGGCTGAAGCATAATGAATTGCCTGTAACGGGTGATGTTCTAGTTCTTGCCGGAGATATATTCTATTTGAAAAACAAGGTTGCACCTTTGAGCAATTTTTGGAAATGGGCATCTGCAAATTATCGGCAAGTGCTCATTGTGCTAGGAAACCATGAGTATTACAATTATTGTGATGTGATGGACAAGGGATTGCAATGGAAATGGTTGTTCAAGAACAATGTAGGATATTATCAGAATCAAGTACTGCGGATAGATGACACCGACTTTATCATTAGCACTTTGTGGTCTCAAATACCTCCACCTGACGAGTATTTTGTGTGGAAAGGCATGAACGACTTTCGGCAGATAATGTATAATGGCAAATTGCTCCAAACAGAGGAGTTCAATCAGATGCACAGCTTCTGTTTGGATTTCATCAAACAAAGTCTAGTGGAAACCACCGCCAAACACATTGTGGTAATAACGCATCATCTTCCCACATTGAAGGTCGTTGCACCTTACCATAAAGGTTCAGTGTTGAATAGTGCATTTGCTACCGATTTGAACCAGCTTATAGCTGACAATCGCATTGATGCGTGGATTTACGGACATTCCCACACCAATATTGATGCTGAAATAAACGGTACGAAGGTCGTGTGCAATCAAATGGGATATGTTTTTGAAAACGAACATATCGCCAATGGTTTTGATTCAGGTAAGTACCTTGTCTTGTGAAATGCGTAAGCTAATCAGCAATACGCTTTAAAGCCTCAATATATCATATAGTAAACAAAAATACGCCTGTTTGCATATTATATGATATGTTGTGGCTTAACACTTTCAGTTATTCGAAAATTTCCAATAACTGAATTTTTGCTTGCCAAAAGAAAAAGATATAACTCCACTCTCAACTTGACTTTAATGGCCGTTATTATATACACGGGCAATAAAGTCAAGTCAAACAGAGGGGAAGAAAAGAAAAAAAGGCTTCAACTGAATATTTCTCTTTTGGTCAGCATACAATATCCGTGAAAATATCTTGCATTTAGTTGACATTATCGGCGAAAACGTCCCTAAATTTTGTACCTTTGTAACCGATAGGAAACAGGTGAACTTCATTGAGGATGCAATACTTCCTCATAGTTCTGATTCATTGGGAAAAGAGTGTAATACAGCCTTAAAAACAAGTCTAGGAGGCTCAAAAACAACTTTTCTACCGATTAATTCACAATAATCTATCATTCAGGCAGCTATGTATGCTGCATCGGCAAGTAACCTAACTATATAATTATCATATAGTTACAATTATAAAAAATCTAAAATACTGACTAAAAACGACTTAAATATGGCAAAATAATAGTTTTAGGAAAGGTATTTTCTTTTGTTATGCCTATTTTTTCAATATTTTTGTCCCCCAAGCCACATACGGGGGACAAATTTACGCCCCTCTATGTAATTTGGGAACTTTTCACTATAAAATCTATCTAAATCATAGATAATTATTGCTTTATACAGATACCCTCAATCTTTTAGTTTCTAAAATATCAAATACTATAACCACTGATAAACAAATACATACATATAAAAAATACGAAATTGGAGTAAGCGTCTCCGCGATTCTATCTTGCCGCCCATTTTTCATTCTTATATTTTTGCCATATATAAAAATGAATCATTATGGATTTAGCAGAAAATCGATTTGGAAAAACTTGGAAACATTTCCTTGAAGTATTGAAAGTAGACTACAATTGTTCTTTAGCCGATGTTTGCCGCGATCAGCATACCACTTTTGGTGGTATGAGTTCCTGGATGTCCAGACGGGGCTATAGCGTTAAACAAGCCAAGGCAGATGTGGTCCGTGATTATTATGGCGGCGTTGAACCCTCCCAACCGACAACTTCCTCTCCTTCATTCACTCAAATATCACCCGCCATGTTGTCGGAAGAAGAGTTTAGTCTTGCCGGGATCACAATCACCTTTAACAGTGGAACCACCATTTCGGTCAAACGGGCCACACCCGGTGGTGTGATTAAAATGTTGCGCGATTACGAAAGAAAGGAGGGAGATCCATGTATTCTCTAACATCAGCCAATCGATACTATCTGTACCAGGGCTTTGTTCGTATGAACCTTGGCATTGACGGTTTATTCAAAATTATACGATCGGAAATGAAGGACTTGTCTCCCGTTTCCGGAGATATCTTTTTATTCTTTGGTAAAAACCGACAAAGTGTAAAAATACTGCGTTGGGATGGCGATGGCTTTCTTCTGTACTACAAGCGCCTCGAAGGTGGAAGTTTTGAGTTACCGACATTTAACCCCAATACAGGCAATTACGAGATTTCTTATCAGGTTTTGTCTTTTATCTTAAATGGAGTGTCATTAAAGTCTGTACGGTTGAGAAAGCGTTTTAGGATCTAATTCAATATTCTGATTATTAGTTATTTGTGCTAAAGATATCATCCGGTTTATTTGGCCAATTCGTTGATTTTTTATATCTTTATGCCATGAAAAAGGATGAGATCATAGAGTTATTGAAGGAACAAATCAAGGGATTACGAGATGACAACAACAGACTCTTGGACCAAATAGATGCTTTGATAAAGGAGGTTTCTTCCCTTAAAGAGGCACTCCTTCAAAAAGGCGAATCTCTTAGCAAGCAACAGCGCCTTACTAAGGGACTCGCCAAACTTGTATCCAACACATCCGAACAGCAACAGGCTCCCCAATCTGCCATATTCGAAGAAGAGCGGCAGAAGATAGAAGCGGAAAAAGCAGATAAGCGTAAAGCAAGAAAGAACAATGGGGCCAAACGTGACATGCATTATGAGATGGAGGAAGAAGAACATGTCGTTTATCCCGATGATCCCGATTTTGACATCAATAAGGCCCGGTTGTTGACCACTGTTCCCAGAATATGCGTCCGCTATGAATGTGTACCCATGCGCTTCATCAAGCATGTCTACAAGATACACACCTATACGCAAGAAGGTCGCCTGTTTGAGGGAAAAACACCGGCTTCGGCCTTCTTGAATTCCAGCTATGACGGTTCATTTATTGCCGGATTGATGGAATTACGTTATATACAATCGCTACCTGTTGAAAGAATCATCAACTACTTCGAGAGTCATGGCTTTACGCTGAAGAAACCTACGGCTCATAAGTTGATAGAGAAAGCCTCAAACCTCTTCGAAAATCTTTATAAGTGCATCCGGCAGACAGCTTTGAGTGATCCTTATAAGGCAGCCGATGAAACCTATTACAAAATACTCGTCCCGGAAAAGAACAGCAAGGGAAAAGGAGTCAGGAAGGGATACCTTTGGGTGGTTGTCGGCATAAACACCAGGATGATATACTTGCTCTATGATGACGGCTCCCGGTCTGAAAGAGTTATTCTTAACGAATTAGGCAGTTGCAAAGGTATCATACAAAGCGATGGTTACTCACCTTACCGGAAGCTCGAAAGCGATGCTTATCCCAATATCACACGCATCCCGTGCTTGCAACATATAAAACGGAAATTTATAGATTGCGGTGAGAAGGACCCGGATGCAAAAAGGATCGTGGAGCTGATAAACGCACTTTATCAAAACGAGCATAAGCATAAAGTTGGGGTTGAGGGATGGACGGTAGAACAGAATCTTATGCATCGAAAAAAGTATGCGCCGGACATACTCGGAGAAATAAAAGATGTGCTTGATGAAATAGAAGAACGGGGGGATTTGTTACCTAAGAGCGAACTGCAGGAAGCCATTACCTATCTTCGCAATGAGTGGAATGCAGTGGTGGACATCTTTAATTATGGTGACACTTATCTGGACAACAATATGGTTGAACGGATGAACCGGTACATATCCTTATCAAGAAAAAACTCATTGTTCTTCGGCAGCCATAAGGGGCCGAACGAGGCGCCATACTCTATACGATAGCACTCACTTGTAGGATGCATAAAGTGAATCTATTTGAGTATCTCACGGATGTGATAAACAGAACAGCCGAATGGCAACCGAACACACCAATTGAAAAATACAGGGAACTGCTTCCTGACAGATGGGAAAAGGCTAATGACTAAAAAGGGATCATTAGCCTTTTTATTTTAATACACTATATAGAATCGCGGAGACGCTTACAATATATCAGAAATTGATAATATCTCCTGTAATCAGCATTTAATATTCAGCTCATTCAAAACTTTACGAATAGCTTCAAACGTAGTAATGCGCGTAGGTACTAGTGGCAACCGAAGTTTATTTTCAATCATTCCCATTGCATTCAACATTGATTTCACACCGGCCGGATTCCCATCTACAAATAATAGATTAAACAATTCTGTAAATCTATGATGGATAGCCAGCGCGTTAGCAAAGTCTCCTTGAAGAGCCAAGCGAGTCATACGGCTAAACTCACGGGGAAAAGCATTTCCTATTACCGAAATAACGCCAACAGCCCCTAAAGTAATAAGAGGGAAAGTGATGCCATCATCTCCAGATATAACATTAAAATTCTCAGGTTTATTTTTAATGATATCATCCATCTGTGTAATATTACCGGAGGCTTCTTTTATAGCAATCACATTACTGAAGTTACGTGCGATACGCAAAGTCGTTTCAGCAGTCATATTCACACCTGTACGTCCCGGAACATTATACAACACAATAGGAAGTTCCGTTGCTTCGGCAATAGCCTTATAATGCTGATAAATACCTTCTTGAGAAGGCTTGTTATAATATGGCACAACAGACAATATAGCGTCGACTCCTGTGAAATCATCATTCTTCAATGTCTCCACAACAGCCCGAGTGTTATTACCACCTACACCTAACAGAATAGGGACTCTTCCGTTAACGCGGTCAATCACCATTTTTTTAATAGTTTTCTTTTCTTCCTCAGTAAGAGTCGGCGTTTCAGCCGTAGTTCCCAGCACACACAGGAAATCCGCATTATTCTGTAATAAATAGTCTACCATACGCATTAGCGCGTCATAGTCAACACTCTCATCCTCTTTGAAAGGAGTAATCAGTGCTACCCCCATTCCTTTCAATTTAGTCTGTATCATGAGTTTTAATTATAATCTCTAATTTATTTAGCCACAAAAGTACGAATATTTTTCATATCTTACGATATAAGTTTCAGAAATTCGTCTTCGCTTAATATGGTTATTCCTAATTTTTGCGCTTTTTCCAACTTTGCAGGTCCCATATTATCTCCAGCAAGAATAAAACTTGTTTTTGCGGAAATACTTCCCACATTTTTCCCTCCGTTTTTCTCAATAAGTTCTTTATATTCGTCACGCGAATGGTGGATAAACACACCGCTGATAACAATAGACTGTCCCGCTAACTTATCAGTATACCCACTCAAATCTTCTTCAGTACGATAAAACTGCAGCCCAGCCTCTTTCAACCTGTTCACCAACTCGCAATTAGCCTCATTTGCAAAATACGTAAGAATACTCTGGGCTATTTTCTCACCGATTTCATCGATACTTACTAATCTTTCAAGATCCGCCCGTTTCAACTCATCTATATTTTCAAACGACTTCGCAATCTTTTTTGCAACAGTTTCACCCACAAAGCGGATTCCCAGAGCAAAAATAACACGTTCGAAAGGAACTGTTTTGCTCTGGGCAATTCCTGTTACAATATTCTCAGCTGATTTTTCCCCCATACGCTCCAATCCTTTAATGTCGTCTATTGTGAGTTTATACAAATCAGCGGTATTATGAATTAAACCTAAGCGATAGAACATATCAACCGTCTCCGGACCTAAACCATCGATATCCATAGCTTTCCGACTAATAAAATGCTCTATCTTACCTTTAATCTGAGGAGGGCAAGCCGTTTCATTAGGACAATAATGAGCAGCTTCCCCTTCATACCTGACTAATTTACTGCCACATTCAGGACAAGTAGTGATGAACCTGACCTTCTCACCAACCATAAAACTACGTGCATCTACATCCACACCCGTGATTTTAGGAATAATCTCACCACCTTTTTCCACATAAACCATATCTCCAATGTGCAAATCAAGTCCTTCGATTATATCAGCATTATGTAAGGATGCACGTTTCACGACAGTTCCCGAGAGCTGTACCGGATCCAAATTAGCCACAGGAGTAACAGCCCCCGTTCTACCGACTTGATAAGTCACTTTATTCAAACGAGTCAAAGCCCGCTCCGCCTGGAACTTGTAAGCAATAGCCCATCTGGGAGATTTAGCCGTAAACCCCAAATTCTTTTGCTGCCTCAAGCTATTTACCTTTAACACAATCCCATCCGTAGCAACCGGTAAGTTTTTACGTTCTACATCCCAATAATTTATAAATTCAAAAACCTCCTCTAATGTTTGACATTTACGCATTAAATCAGATATTTTAAAGCCCCATTTTGCCGCTTCCTGAAGATTTTCGTAATGTCCGTCGCAAGGCAGATTATTTCCTAAAAGATAATATAAATACGCATCCAGTTTACGGGAAGCGACAACTGAAGAATTTTGCAACTTCAATGTTCCGGAAGCTGCATTTCTTGGATTAGCAAAAAGTGGTTCCTCACGGGCCTCCTTTTCTCGATTCAATGCTTCAAATACTTCCCACGGCATAAGAATCTCCCCACGAATTTCAAATGAGGCAGGATAGTTGTCACCGTGAAGTACAAGCGGAATAGAACGAATCGTTTTCACATTATCCGTCACATCATCACCTTTCTCGCCATCTCCACGAGTAACCGCCCGAACTAATTTTCCATCCTCATAAGTCAATGAGATTGATGTTCCGTCATATTTCATCTCACAGCAAATCTCAAAATCTTCATTAAGAGCCTTACGGACACGTTCATAGAAATCGGTGACTTCCTCCTCCGAATATGTGTTCGCCAATGATAACATAGGATATTTATGTGCTACCTGCGTAAAGTTCTTGTTCAAATCACTACCCACACGCATAGTGGGCGAATTCTCATCTTTATATTCCGGGTGAGCCTCCTCCAAATCCTGAAGTTCACGCATCTTGTCATCAAACTCCCTATCCGATATTTCAGGAGCATTCAACACGTAATAATTATAGTTATGCCGATGAAGTTCAGCACGCAATTCCTCTATTTTTCCTTTTATATCCATATTTCTTTGATTGTTTAAGGCAAAAATACGGGTTTATCTTTGAATATTTGTACTTTTGCGAAAAATTAAAGATTATGCGTATTGATATTATAACGGTTTTGCCCGAAATGATTGAGGGATTCTTCAATTGTTCCATTATGAAACGGGCTCAGAACAAAGGACTTGCAGAAATCCATATTCACAATCTGCGTGACTACACTGAAGATAAATACCGCCGTGTCGATGATTATCCTTTTGGCGGCTTTGCCGGAATGGTCATGAAAATAGAGCCTATCGAGCGTTGCATCAATGCTCTCAAAGCGGAGCGAGAGTACGATGAAGTAATCTTCACAACCCCCGACGGAGAACAATTCAACCAGCCTATGGCCAACAATCTGTCTTTAGCACAGAATCTTATTATCCTTTGTGGACATTTCAAAGGAATTGACTATCGTATCCGCGAGCACCTGATCACTAAAGAAATCAGTATCGGAGATTACGTCCTGACAGGTGGCGAATTAGCTGCGGCAGTCATGGCCGACGCTATTGTACGCATCATTCCGGGAGTCATCTCCGACGAACAATCTGCACTTTCCGATTCTTTCCAAGATAATTTGCTGGCAGCACCTGTATATACTCGTCCTGCCGACTATAAAGGCTGGAAAGTTCCCGAGATTCTTTTATCCGGTCATGAAGCCAAGATTAAAGAATGGGAACTGCAACAATCTTTGGAGCGCACCAAGAAACTTCGTCCCGACTTGCTGGAAGAATAAAAACAATATGTAAATAAAAACGACAGCAGGAAATAACTTATTTCCTGCTGTCGTTTTTATTATATCCTCCGCTTGGAGATTTTAGCTCTTACTCTTCACACTAAACACAAACATCTTATTCGTTCGCCATTTCATATTCAATTTCACAGATCAAAACTTGAAGGTAGAATAACATTTTTCTCATATATCTAGTGCGAATAGTTATTGTATGTTTGCAGTTATACCTCAAGCGCACCTATAATTTCCTTCACAGACTTATATCCATATCTATCTAAGTAATTATTTATACCATCTTCCACTTTGATGGTAACAGCCGGATCTATGAAATTTGCCGTACCGATCTGGATAGCAGATGCACCCGCAAGCATGAATTCAACCGCATCTTTCCAATCCATAATCCCGCCTAATCCTATGACAGGAATATTTACCACTTTAGCAACTTGCCATACCATACGTAATGCGATAGGTTTTACGGCGGCTCCGGACATTCCACCCGTTATAGTGGATAAAATGGGACGTCTACGCTCCGCATCGATTGCCATTCCCAATAATGTATTGATTAATGATACACTATCTGCACCACTTTCTTCCGCTGCACGAGCTATTTCAGTGATATCTGTGACGTTTGGAGAGAGTTTTACGATAAGTGTCTTTTTGTAAGCAGAACGTACTGCTTTCACCACTTCTGACGCACCTTTTGCTGACACACCAAAAGCCATACCACCTTGCTTTACATTGGGGCAGGAAATATTTAACTCTATAGCAGGAATTTTGTCAAGTTCATTAATAATTTCGGCTGTTTTCACATAATCTTCGATAGTAGAACCCGAAACATTTACAATCATATTCGTTTCTATGTCTTTTATGCGAGGATATATATGTTCTACAAAGTACTCAACGCCCTTATTTTGCAGTCCCACAGCGTTTAACATCCCCGAAGGAGTCTCAGCCATACGTGGATAAGGATTCCCTTCACGTTTGTGAAGAGTAGTACCCTTTACAATAATACCACCTATTCGCGCTATATCAATGAAGTCAGAGAACTCTTCACCGTATCCAAATGTACCGGATGCTGTCATCACCGGATTCTTCATTTTCAATTCGCCAATATTTACACTTAAATCTGCCATAATAGTTTCTTTACATTAAAAACAGGACCTTCTTTACATACACACAAGTGACCTTCTGTCGTATTTTCCACACAACATAAACATGCACCGATACCACAAGCCATCGTATTTTCCAAAGAGACTTCACATTCTATCTGATTACTTTTGGCATATTTTGCCACAGCCATCATCATAGGTTTGGGACCACAAGTGTAAATCTGCTCAAATTGTACTTTGCCTAATATAGAATGTTGAGTAACATATCCCTTTTCTCCGTAACTACCATCTTCAGTAGTAGTGTACACCTCACCATATTTAGCGAATTCTTCCAACTGCAAAAGATCCTTATCACTACGGGCGCCTAAAAGAAAGGTAGGTTTATGACCGTTTTTAGCCAATTGCTCACCCAAAAACAACATAGGAGCTGTTCCGACACCTCCACCCACTAGCAGGAGCTTATCAGAGGCATTGTGAGGCATTGTGTAGCCATTTCCTAACGGAAGTACCGTATTAATCACATCGCCTGATTTTACCTCTGCCAAACGCCTTGTACCATCTCCGACTAACTGGATCAGAAACCATACTTCATTTCGTTGTTTATCTACAAAGTTAATAGAAATAGGACGACGCAAGAATGTAGTAGGCGAACCGTCCACCCGGAGTTCGGCAAACTGCCCAGGCAACATTTCGGGCAGCAACGATGGAGATGTCAATTTTAGCAATACATAATTAGTATGCAATTTAATATTCTCCGTAACCGTCAGATCTAAAATAAATTTCTTCATGTATGGATATAAAAAATATAAATTCGTATTCCGGGTGCAAAGATACAGGAATTTGCTCAAACGAGCGATTTTACCTCTTATTTTTCAGGTCTAAACGTTTCATAGGTATTATCATCAAAGAAAATTCTTATTTCAGTGATTTTCCTAACAGGCTTTTCTATATACCTAATTTCCTGTTTTACAACCCCTTTAGCTACATTTTCAGTGCCTCTTAATGCAATTTCCTTGCGATTTTCCAGGCCAATCGTCTCTTTGGTCGAATTTACAGGATTCTCGTCAAACAAAGAAGGTTGATAATCTCCATTAGAAGATACCAATGAAGCACTTTCTGCAGAAGCAAGCATTTCACCTTTTCCATATAATAGCCATTCGAGATTTACATAGCTATAAGTCTGGTGAACTTTCATGACTACTTCCAGACTCGGTTTATTTCTATCATTTAAAATATGAGAAAGAGTAGACTGCTGAACCCCGATTGTCTCGGCAAAAACTCTGGGGGGAACCTTTTCCCTTTCCATAATCATTCTAATTCTGTCTTTTATTTCCATACTGCCTTTATTGAAAGTTATAATTCCACGCACTAAATAATGTTTTCACAAAAATATATCAAAGTTTAAATGCAATACAAAAGTAATTATTTAAATTCACAAAAACAAATTACAACTATGAAAATACGAATATGACAAAAGTATATTATTATTCACATTTGAAATATAACGATTGTACACATAGATAAAAGGACCTATTTACATATCATAGTTATTATTTAACAAATACACATTACTACCTGATAACAAACAAATTACACATAACAATAATGAGTAAAAACAGTGGCATTCACAAAAATAAATGCTACACAAAGTTCTAATTTACAGTTCAAAATCAAATAACGGTATATATATAACTGATATTTAATGATATAACATACCTATAAATAACTATTAATCACTCTCCTACTACATTTATACTAAATACTCTATCTTTGTAAACTATCTATTTTACATTTATACAACCAGCTACTAAAGCACAAATGTATTGCATTCACAAGAGTATTAATTACAAATATATAACACGAAATACACAAGCGTAAATAGAAGAAGTTGCACTTGCAATAAAATAAAGAAAAAAAGCTATTATTCACGAATGTATATTATGGTTTCTTCAAATCATCTTTGACATTCTAACATAAAATACCAAATCCTTGCAATATTTCCGTCCATTAGCCCATTTCGATGTTTTTTTTCAATTCTAGAAAGGTCTAATTCTGCATAATACATTGTTATACAAATATTTACTTCAAATTTTATGATTCTGTTTTTTAGTTTAAATAGAGAAAAGCAAGAAAATCACCACTATTAATCTCCAAACTATCAAAATGATATTTAAAGCAAGATAGGAATTCAAATTTTTCTGTGAAGTTTCTTGTGAAGAGAAAAACGCCTATTCGATGAAAGAATGATATTGGGGACACCACCGAATAAAATTGAGATGAATGAATGAATAAACGAAAAATTCCAAAGGATGAGGAAGTAGCCATGAAAAGATGAGGAAAGTATGTAGAAATCATTGTTCGTTTTTTTTATTCAAAATATAGACTTACACCGTCCAAAAGAAAACATATTTCAGAGGATATAGAAAAGACATCTACTTTATTCTATTTATAGTAAAAGTAGATGTCTTTTCTTTATATACCAAAAACGCTCCTACTAATGCAAAATATTAAACACTAATTCGCGAAGAATATCTCCATCTGTCATTGAACTGTTCTTTACTCCCTTTGACTTTGCATCCGCATATCGTATTTCACCAACGATTTGCATTGTCTTTACACCAGTATATTTTCTCATAGCAGCTATATAATCTTTAGCCTGCCAAGTCGTTTTCAGTCCTAACATATTAGCAACTCCCTGCTCTGATTTATCAGGCGCATAATATGCCAGCATCAGATTAGAATAGAAGTTGAACAACAGTGACAAAGTCATCTGTATTGGATTCGTTTTCGGGTTTTCCTCAAAATATTTTATTATCTTATTTGCTTTAAGGATATCCTTTTCAACAAGTGCGCTCCGCAATTCAAAGTTATTATAATCCTTGCTTATACCGATATTCTTTTCTATCTGCTCAGGTGTTACACGTCTCTGACCAGCAGGTAAAGTGATGATTAGCTTTTCCAATTCCCCCGTCAGTCGGCTCAAATCAGAACCTACAAAATCAGCCAACATGGCTGTTGCCTTAGGTTCCATATCCACACCTTTACGCTTCATATAAGAAGATATGAAAGCAGGAAGTTGGGCCTCTTTTATTTTTTTCGATTCAAACAATACGCCCACCTTTTCAATTTCGGCTGCTAACTTCTTTCTACGATCCAACGTACCATGCTTATGGCATATTACCAGAATAGTAGACAGGAGTGGTTTTTGAAGATAATAAGACAACTCTTCCATATTGCGGATTACCTGCGCCTCCTTTACCACTACCACCTGATGTTCAGACATCATCGGATAACGCTTTGCTGCATTTATGACAGTAGCCACATCTACATCGGCACCATATACCACGGTTAGATTGAACTCCTTCTCCGTTTCATTCAACACATTATTTGTTATATAATCCGCAATCAGGTCGATATAATACGATTCTTCCCCCATCAAATAATAGACAGGACGATATTGTTTAGCACCCAACTCCTTGAGAATATCATCACACGTCAGTTCTTGTTTTGCCATAATATCTTTCAAGACCGGGAATTACCAGTCAAATTTCAAGTGTTTTACAGTTTTCTTTTCATCAATAATCATGCGCAAAGAGGCAATACCTATTTCCACATGTTCTTCCACATAATTTTTGGTAACCAGGCTATCGCTCTTGTCTGTTTTCACCCCATCCGGAGTCATCGGTTGATCAGAAACCAACAGCAATGCACCGGTAGGAATATGATTGGCAAAGCCACAACTAAACAATGTTGCCGTTTCCATATCAACTGCCATTGCGCGAGTCTTTTTCAGATACTCCTTGAATGTTTCATCATGTTCCCAAATACGACGATTCGTAGTATAAACAGTTCCTGTCCAATAGTCACGTCCATAGTCACGAATCGATGAAGAAACGGCACGCTGCAACATAAATGCAGGCAACGCCGGAACCTCAGGTGGAAAATAGTCATTGGAAGTTCCCTCGCCACGAATTGCCGCAATGGGAAGAATCAAATCTCCAAGATGATTCTTCTTGTCGATACCACCGCATTTACCAAGAAACAGACATGCCTTCGGGCGGATAGCACCCAGCAAATCCATAATAATGGCGGCATTAGGACTCCCCATACCAAAATTAATCATTGTAATTCCTTCGGCACTGGCAGAAATCATATTAGCATCCCTACCCAATATTGGAACATCAAATTGATTGGCGAAAATCTCTACGTACTTGTTGAAGTTAGTCAACAGTATATACTCTCCAAAATCCTCCAAGTTACGTTTTGTGTAACGTGGCAGCCAATTAGCTACGATTTCTTCTTTTGTTTTCATAATTTCATTAAATTTGCGGTTCCAAATAAAGGAACCCGTTATTTAACTTACAAAAATAATAAATGTTATCGTTAAACCTACCAGTATTCGACACTAAAATAAACGTACGAAACGGAAAAAATGTAATTTTTGACGTAATTCGCAAACGATATGTCGCCCTTACTCCCGAAGAATGGGTACGGCAACACTTTGTACACTTTCTTATTGCACACAAAGGATACCCATCCGCTCTATTAGCGAACGAAGTAATGGTAAAGCTGAACAGTACAACTAAAAGATGCGATACAGTACTCTACCGGAGAGACCTGTCCGCCCGGATGATTGTGGAGTATAAAGCTCCCCATGTAGAAATCACGCAAGCCGTTTTCGATCAGATTACCCGATACAATATGGTACTGAAAGTAGATTACCTGATTGTCAGCAACGGAATGCAGCACTATTGCTGCCGCATGGATTATGAAAATCAGAGCTATACTTTTCTGAGAGATATTCCGGACTATACTTCTTTATAAATCGATCATTACATGAAACCTACGGGATGATTACATCATCCCGCCACCTTCTTTTTCCCACCGAATTTTTCTTGCAATTTCTGCATCAGCTCATAGAAATTAGGTACATAAACCGTAGCCAGCAACGTATTCATTGCCATACCGAATACCACTGCAGCCCCCAGTGCGATACGGCTTTCCGCACCTGCACCGGTAGCAAACAGCAACGGCATTACTCCCAAAACGAAAGCAAATGATGTCATTAAGATCGGTCGCAGACGAACATGTCCCGCTTCAAATGCCGCATCACGGATCGAATTCCCCTCAGCGCGGAAATCACGGGCAAACTCCACAATCAGAATTCCGTTCTTTGCCGAAAGCGCAATCAACAGGATAATACCAATCTGCGTATAAATACTTACCGGAGTCCCCATTATCAGACAACCGATCATCGCTCCCAACAATGCTACCGGCAAACCAATAACCGCCGCTACCGGACTGGTCCAACTTTCGTACTGCGCAGCCAACACTAGAAATGCGACAATCAAAGCCATGACCAGAACAATGGTCGTTGTATTCCCAGCCTGCGTTTCCTGGTATGCAACAGAAGTCCATTCATACCCGAATTCATCACCTAACTGTTCCTTGAACAAAGCCTCCATCTCTTGAATAGCCTGCCCCGTACTGCTTCCCGGAGCCACATTGCAGGTCAAAGCCGCAGTAGAATACATATTATACCGGTTAATCTGATCTTGCCCCAACTGTTCTTCTACTTTAGTAAAAGAAGAGAAAGGTACCATCTCTCCCGCAGAATTCGGCACACTCAATTTCAGCACATCATCGATCACCCTTTGCGCCTGATCACGCGCCTCGATCTTCACCTGATAGATACGTCCGAACTCTACAAAATCATTCACATACGCCGCTCCCATATAATATCCTAACGTAGAAAAGACATCATTCAAGGCAATACCCATAAATTGAACTTTATCCCGATCGATATTCAAAAAATACTGCGGTACATTTGCTTGATACTGGCTGGATATAGAAGCCAGAGCAGGTTTTGTATGGTAAGAAGCCAATAAAGCATCGATAGCCTGCTGCATCTCCGTAGGTCCCAGGTTTTTCCTATCCTCTACCTGAAGCTGCAGACCTCCCGAAGCCCCTAATCCTGGAATAGCCGGTGGAACCATAGCAAACACCTGCCCGGCTTGAATTGTCATATACGCCTCACCGTTGAAACGGTTGACTACAGCGGCAGCCGTGTGCTCCTTCCCTTTCCTTTCGTTCCAGTTTTTCAGTACGACAAAATAAGTAGCCGAATTACTCTGCTCACCACCTCCCATAACGGAAAAACCGGTAATACCTATATAGTTCTGTACCTCAGGATACGAATCAAGTATGGCATTAATTTGATTTCCAACCGCTTGTGTACGCTCCAGACTGGCAGCAGGAGGCAATTGAACCACAGCAATGAAATATCCGTCATCTTCATCGGGAACGAACGTAGAAGGCCAGCGCATAAATAGAAGAACAGCAATAACTGTCAAAATGGCATAAGAAATAAAACTAAATCCCGGTCGTTTAAGCAGCCATTTAACGATTCCGTCATATACTCCCTGCGTTTTATCATAAGCCTTATTGAATCCCCGATAGATAAAAAATTTGGAAGGTTTGCTCTTTTCGAGAAAAAGCGCGCAAAGCGCAGGTGTCAACGTCAATGAATTAAAACCGCTCAACACGGTCGAAGCAGCAATAGTCAACGCAAACTGCTTATATAGCTGACCGGAAATTCCACTAATCAACATAGTAGGAACAAATACGGCAAGCAACACAAGAACCACACCGACAATAGGACCGGTAATCTCTCCCATCGCTTTTGTCACCGCTTCGCGAGGCGAATATTGTCCGGTTTCCAGTAACCTCGAAGCGTTCTCCACCACCACTATCGCATCATCCACCACAATGGCGATTGCCAAAATCAATCCGAACAACGTCAATGTATTGATAGAGAAGCCAAATGCCGCCATCACAGCAAGAGTACCAATCAAAGAGACCGGAATGGTGAGACAAGGAATAATAACCGCCCTCCAATTCTGAAGGAACAAGAAAATAACAAGCACCACCAGCAAAGTAGTCTCAAAGAACGTCACCATCACCTCATCAATGGAAGCATGAATCACATCCGTTGTATCCAACGTAACGTTATAAGTAACACCTGACGGAAAGTTCGCTCCCAATTCCTCCATTTTGGCTTTCACCCCTTTCGATACATCCAATGAGTTGGATCCCGGTTGCTGATAAATAGCAATGGCAGCCGTAGGTTTCCCATTCAGCCGGGATACCACTCCATAAGAAGCAGAACCCAGATCAATTCGTGCAATATCTTTCAGGTGAAGCATTGCTCCGTCCTTTTCCGTACGGATGATGATATTGCCAAACTGTTCCGGTGAGGTAAGTCTCCCCTGCACATTCAACGTATACTGAAACGCATTCTTATTATCCTGTCCGATAGGTTGACCGATATACCCGGCAGAAACCTCTACGTTCTGCGCCTGAATGGCCTGATAGACTTGCTGCGGTGAAATATTGCGAATCCGCATAGCTTCAGGATCCAGCCAGACACGCATAGAATAATCTCCGGCTCCCATGACATTTACCGCACCGACTCCCGGCACACGGGTTAACTGGTCGACAAGATTTAATTTCGCATAGTTGGTAAGGTACAAACTGTTATAGACAGAATCCTGCGAAGCCATTGTCAAGAACATAACGATGTTCGAAGATTGTTTCTGTACAGTCACTCCCTGCACCACCACCGGTTCCGGAAGTGATGATTGCGCGATACTCACCCTGTTTTGCACTTGCACAGTTGCCATGTCAATATCCGTTCCAACGGCAAAAGTGATAGTCAGAGAGTATGCTCCCGAAGATGAAGAGTTGGAAGACATATAAAGCATACCATCTACTCCATTCACCTGCTGTTCGATAGGAATACCTACCGTTTGGGCTACCGTCTCGGCATTTGCACCCGGATAAACGGCCGATACTTGTACCGTCGGTGGTGTAATCTCCGGAAATTGCGCTACCGGCAATATATTTAGTGTCACCAGACCGGCTACCACAATAAGCAGTGCAAGCACCGTAGCGAAGATCGGTCGGTTTATGAAAAATTTAGAAAACATAGATCTATAAGTTTAGGATTAATACTTGAAATGAAAGAACTACTCTTTAAGGTACAGGCTTTACCTTCATTCCATCTCTGACTTTCATCAGAGCTTCCGTGACATACCGCTCTTGAGGAGAAATGCCCTCCAATACCTGACGCAGGGTATCACCCATTAACTGCCCCACCTCAATATGACGGTAACGAACTACGTTCGAGTCATTTACGACATACAGAAATTTACCTAACTGATCCGTTCCTATAGAAGCTTCCTTCACCAATACAGCATTTGAGGCTTCGCCATAAGGAAGAGTTATACTCACATACAACCCGCTTTTCAGAAGCCCTTTCGGATTATCAAAATTAGCGCGTACCATCAATGTTCCCGTACTCATATCCACATTCGGGGATAAATAATCCAACACGGCAGGATAAGACTCCGTTCCATCCTTACCCAATTGTACCATAATCTTTTGCGGCAGGTTCTTTGCCGATTGATTGTCATTCATCGCCATGCCCAACCACTGATTGTCCGCTACATTAAAATACGCATACATCTGATTATCCTTATAGATAGTAGCCAAAGTAACGGGCTGTAAAGATCCGCCCACATAACTCCCTATGTCCACAGTCGATTTCGTGATAGTCCCGTCAAACGGAGCACGCACATAACAATATCCCAGATTCGTATGCGCCGTACTCAAAGCGGCTTCCGCATTATTCACAGCCGCGATCCCTTCTGTCACATTGGCTTCCGACTGTAGCAGTTGTATCTGACTCACCGCATCACTTTTGATAGCCTCTTTCATACGGCTGTAATTACTGCGTGCGTACTCCAGCTGCGCCTGAGCTGTTTGCAGATCCGCTTTCGCCTGTTCCACCTTATCCTTATATAATGTAGGCTCGATGACAAAAAGTAACTGTCCTTTCTTTACCCTTCCTCCCGGAGTATAGGAGGTGGACTGCAAAGTCCCGTTTACTCTGGCCACAAGATTTACCGTTTGCTCCGTTGTCAGGTATCCCGGGTAATCTTTCGTCAGAGTAATGTCCTTCACTACCGGTTTAGTCACGCTAATTTCAGGAGTAGGCATTCCTCCCATTGCTCCTGTGCTTTTCTTCTCCTTGCATCCTGTCAATATGGGCAGCGCAAGAAAGATATACATTAGTTTTTTCATATCCGTTCGGTTATATTTTTTTATAGATTCTTTTTTATTCTCTCCAGCCTCCGCCCAATGCTTTATAAAGGGTTATCAGTTGCAATAATGAACTGCCTTCCGCTTGCACCAGCTGATTCTCATAAGATAGCAGAGAACGTTGGGCGTCGAGCACATTCTGGAACGGTGAAAGCCCCTGTTTATAAAGTTCTAAAGAAAGTTTCAACGTCTCCACACCTTGATTGCGCACCTCCCTCAACGCCACAATCTGCTTGATGGAATTACGATAAGCATTCATCGCATTATCCGTTTCCTGTACAGCAGTCAGAACCGTTTGATTAAATTGATTGATCGTTTCGTCCAATTGAACTTTTGCCAGTCTGGTGGCATTTACCAATTGTCCTCCACTGAAGATTGTCCAACTCAATGCCGGAGCAATCTCATAAGTCATGCTTTTACTCTTCACCAGATCCTTTAAATCGCGGGCAGCATAGCCAAACGAACCTTTCAGAAAAACTTTCGGCAACCAGTCGGCCTTAGAAGCTCCGAGTAACGCTGCCTGCGCATTCACATTCCGTTCCGCACTCCGCACATCGGGTCTTCTCAATAATAAATCGACAGGCATACCCACTCCGATCGGTTCCATATAATCGGGTAAAATCCCCACCGTTTCCAGCATTGGGCGAATCTCCTGAGGATACATTCCAAGCAAAACGGCCAGTGTCGTGATATACTGGTTGATACCTGCTTCCAATTGTGGAATGGAAGCTCTCGTGCTATACAAAACCGACTTAGCCTGTGCCACGTCCAACTTAGCCACAAGTCCGGTGTTATAACGTACTTCCGTGATTTTCAGCACTTCTTCCTGCGAGGCGACATTCTTCTTCACCACCTCAAGCTGCTGCTGAAATTCCCGTAGATTGATATAAGCTGAGGCCACCTCGGCCGCCATAGAAATCATCACCCCCGTATACTCCTCTTTACTTGCAGCAAAATTCTCTTTCTGCGCTTTCACACGCTTACGGATACTGCCGAATACATCCACTTCCCAACTCATACTGAGTGATGCGCCATAATAATGTTCCGTAGATTGAGGAGCGGCACTGATATTACCGCTTGTCTCCTCGCGAGTCCATCCGGCATTCAATCCGACAGAAGGGAAAAAGTTACTGCGCTCCATCCAAAGATTGGCACGGGCAGCAGATATGCGGTTAATAGCCATCGCAACAGAGAAATTGCGGTCTACCGCCAAAGCGATCAGAGAATCCAGCTTGGTGTCTCGGAAAGATTTCCACCAATAATCATCCACAGGAAGCATCTGTTGAAATACTTGTCCACTCTCCTCCCATTCATCAGGAAGAGGCGCCTTCAGATAACGGTTTGCAGTTTGCCCAACCGCAGATACAGTAGAAAGAAACATAAAGAGCGATATGCCCCACATTCGTATATTCATATCAGTTCAGGTTTTTATGAAATGATATGATAACAACCAAAGGTTTGGTTTGTTTATTTTGGGTATGTTAAGAAAGGGAGATAAAAAAAGCCCCGCATGATGCGGAGCTTTGAAATATATAATCAAAAAGCGGCAGATTATTCTGCACTTTTTCTTCTGATCGCTCTTTTGGTTGTTGGTGCGGGAGCTTCTTCAGCCTTATGTTCAATCTGTACACCAGCCAATTCCGGGTCAATCATGATACGTCCGCAATATTCGCAAACGATCACCTTCTTACGAGAGCGAATATCCAATTGTCTCTGAGGCGGAATCTTGTTAAAGCAACCACCGCACGCGTCACGTTGTACATATACGATACCCAGTCCGTTACGAGAATTTTTACGTATACGTTTGAATGACTGCAATAGACGCGGCTCAATTTTAGTTTCCAGATCTTTGGCTTTGTCTCTCAACTTTTCTTCTTCCTGCTTGGTTTCAGAGATAATCTCATCCAACTCGCCCTTCTTCTGTTCGAGGTCTTTTTGTCTTTCATCCAAGACCTGTTCGTTTTTCACAACTTCACCCTCTTTCTCTTCTTTGTCTGCAGAATATTCCTTGATTCTCTTCTCACAAAGCTCGATCTCCAACGTCTGGAATTCAATTTCTTTTGTCAAGAAGTCATATTCACGGTTGTTGCGAACATTGTCTTGCTGTGACTTATATTTTTCAACCGAAGCCTTAGCCGTTTCAATCTCTACCTTCTTACCGGCAATAGCAGCTTTCAATTCATCTACTTCAGCTTTAATCTTATCGATACGAGTACTCAAACCGGCAATCTCATCTTCAAGGTCTTGCACTTCCAACGGAAGTTCACCTCTCAATGTTTTGATCTCGTCAATCTTAGACAACATAGTTTGCAGCTGGAACAGTGTCTTCAGTTTCTGCTCTACCGTCAACTCATTCGGATCTTTTTTTGCTTCTCTAGCCATTTTACTTATAAATATTTTATGGGATTCGTATTTATTTTACTCGATTGGAGTGCAAAATTTGGAAATAAATCCCGGATTATAGAATAAAAAATTTCTTTTGTATATTGTTCGCTTTCATAATGACCGATTTCCGCCATCAGAATATCACCCTCATGACCAAAATAATCATGATATTTAATTTCACCCGTGATAAAGACATCCGCACCTGCCCGAATGGCCTGTGGAAGCAAAAAAGCTCCTGCGCCACCACACAACGCTACTTTCTGTATCTCCCTGCCTGTCAGCCTATTATGACGGACACAGCCTACCTCAAAAGTTTTCTTTATACGTTTCAGGAATTCAAGCTCTGTTTCAGGTTCATCCAATTCGCCCACAATACCCGCACCTGCCTGCATCAAGTCGTCTTGCAGGCTGTTCTCTTTCGGTTCGAGCACTTGCAGATTCTTCAAACCTATTTTTTCAGCTATCTTATAGTTAACTCCCCCGTATGCATTATCCAGATTAGTATGCGCTGAATAGATCACAATATCATTCTTTATTGCCTTCAGTATGCAACGTTCCACATAATCTTTGCCCGTAATGGATTTATAGCCTTTGAAAATGAGCGGATGATGTGATATAACGAGATTGTGCCCCAATGCGATAGCTTCATCCAGCACTGCTTCGGTAACGTCAAGACACAACAAAGCCCCTGTTGCTTCCACTTCTGTCAATCCGATTTGCAGGCCGGCATTATCAAATCCGTCTTGCAATGGCAGAGGCGCGAATCGTTCAAGGGCGCTTACTATTTCCTTAATTTTCATTATTGATAGAAAATTTGGTTGCAAAGATAATAAATTAAATAGTTATGCACATAACTTCCTCATCGTTTTTTTCGTGTGACTGTCATTTCTTGGATTCTTTAGTCACTTCCAACAGTTTTCCGTACGCATCGAACGAACGTCGTGAAGCCAATGAGATAGTAATCATCAACGACAACATGGATGCGGCGAAAGTAATCACCATAATCATCATTTGATATTTGATAGCGACATTCGGGCTGCTTCCCCCCAGAATCTGCCCGATCATCGTACCGGGAAAAGCAACCAGCCCCATGACCGCGATATTCGCAATCAAAGGACTGAAAGATTTAATAATGGCCTGCCGGATAAATGGAGCTTGGGCTTCTTGCCTTGTAGCCCCATTCCCCAATAAATACCGATACAATTGTTGTTCACGTTTCAGCCCGCTATAATAGGTATTCAAAGCGATAACATTGCTCGACAACATATTCCCCATCAGAATGCCGAATATCGGAATAAAATATTGGGCGCTAAAAATATTATCCAATTGAAGGACAACCCCGATAAAGTAAAGCCCTATTAACACAACACTACAGAAAAAGCCGACCGTAATGGGGATTAACAGAATACTTCGTTTCAACCGGGTACGTACCAATGCGGTTTGTCCGGCTACAAATATCATAACGACCACCCAAAGGAAATTAATAAAAGGATTATTCCATAAAAAGAGGTATTTCAGATACATACCGATAAGAAACAGTTGGATAATCATCCGTAATGTGCCAATCATAGCAGGTTTTAGCAGTCCTGTCTTGAATTTCCACAGATAAAAGAATGGAATGGCAAGCAGAAGCAAACCTACAAGAAGATTATAATATGATATGTCAATCGTTCCCACTATATAGTTTAGTATTCCATCTGGTTCTTAATTATAGTTCTATTACATAATGACATCCCGCTGCAAAGTCTTTGTCGTGAGATACCGCCAACACTGCCGCCCCTCTTTCTGCCTGCCTCCGAAAAAAAGACAATACTTTATCAGTCGCCCCCGCATCCAATGCAGACGTCGGTTCGTCAATGATAATCAACGGTTTATTAAGCATTGCAGCCACAGCCAATGTTATACGCTGGCGCTGTCCGCCGGATACCTCATTCACTCTCTTTGCATATAATTCGTGTTCCAAACCCAATTCGTCAAAACAAGCGTATAATCTCTCCTCCGAAAAGGGAACGGAACGATTCACTTTCAGCTCAAACGGAAGGGTAACCATATCTTTCACCCACTCAAACGGCAGTGCCAATTCTTGGGGAATCCATGCAATCTGTCGCCGGACGACATCTATGGTCGATATATCCAGCAACGTCCCTCCCACTTTAATGGTCCCTTCTCTTAACGGCACAAATCCCATCACCGCATTCAACAATGAAGTTTTTCCGCAACCGGACTGCCCCACGATACAAGCGGTTTCTCCCTGTTCCAGATTCAGATTAAAACCGGAGAAAAGCACTTCTGTCCCAAAAGCAATACAGGCATTATTGATATGCAACATGACTCATCTTTCTAAAATTCTCATCAAAAGTACATAAAAAAACACGACTTATGAATATAAAACCCCAATAATATCGCTAGCTATATATTTTGCTGTCTATAGAAGTAGGTTTACTATACCATTATTATCATATTTCTCAGCCATTCCGGAAAGCAATAAGAGTTGAAGCGCACACACCTTACATTTCATGCAAAAGCTAACGGTAATTCATGTATCAATCAACATACAATATATTGTATATCAACCAGTTTGTCACATTATCAAATAAACATTCAAACCGTTCTACCCTAGTGAACAGATCTGTTTACTAGAGTAGACAGTACTGTTCACTATAGTGCACGAAACCGTTCACTATAGTGGAACGATTGAAATGCAAGCTAAATAATCCATCAATGATGGCTAAATAATCCGTCAATGGCGGCTAGATAATCCAACAATATAAGTAGCTTCACCTATAAACAACCGTTAGATTGTAATGAGAGATATATGAGAAATGCATGAGAGATGCATGAAAACAAAACATCTCTCATTGCAGTATATTGCTGATAATATGAACATTACATCAAATTTATGAGAGATATGAGAGATGAAAAAATAGATCTCTAGTAGTGCAGAATTCCCTAGGATTCATCAAATCCAAAATGCGACACTATTTCCTTTTATATCAGTGGCTTTTTCAATAACCTTTATTATTTAAACAAAGCACTTATACATCTCTTCGAATAAAATATTATCTTTGCCTGACTAATTAATTCTAGAAAAGTTATGATACTAAACGAAAGAGACGCTCGCCATGAGCACATACTGCAAGCAGCACGCCAGATAATGACCGCCGCACGCACTGCCCCCAAAGGAAAAGGGATAGATATTATTGAAGTGGCGCTAATTACCGATGAAGAAATCAAGCAATTATCGGACACTATGATAAAGATGGTGGAAGAACATGGAATGAAATTCTTTCTACGGGATGCAGACAACATACTAAATGCCGAATGCGTTATATTAATAGGAACGCGCGAGCAAGCACAGGGACTGAATTGCGGTCATTGCGGATTCTCAACTTGTGCCGGACGTACAGAAGGTGTTCCATGTGCCCTGAATAGTATTGACGTGGGTATTGCGATAGGTTCTGCCTGTGCAACAGCAGCCGATCTGCGTGTAGACACACGGGTAATGTTCTCTGCCGGACTTGCAGCACAACGTCTGAACTGGCTGAAAGACTGCAAAATGGTAATGGCAATTCCGGTAAGTGCATCATCAAAAAATCCGTTCTTCGACCGGAAGCCAAAACAGGAGAACAAAGATTGATATCATACTCGCAAAAAAGAAATGGATATAAATAACTAAATAGAAAAGTCTGATGGGAATCATGGTTGGATTGCCCAGCCCTAGCGGCTCGGAGAAAGATTTGCAATTAAACTTCGGTAAAAATATGACCGTACAGGTAGAAATGAGAGCACCTTATCTGCCTGCCGAATGGCATACGCAAAGCGGCATACAACTGACGTGGCCGCACGCTGGTACGGATTGGGCATATATGCTGGAAGAAGTACAGCAATGTTTCATAAATATCGCCCAAGAAATAACAAAACGGGAACTGTTACTAATCGTCACCCCCGAACCTGAAAAGGTGAAGCAACAAATAACTGCTACCGTCAATATGAACAATGTACGCTTTCTGCAATGTGCCACCAACGACACTTGGGCACGTGACCACGGAGCTATAACCATGATTGACACAGGTACTCCCTCATTGCTAGACTTCGCATTTAACGGCTGGGGACTAAAATATGCTTCCGAACTGGACAATCAAATCACCAGGCAAGCTGTAGAAACCGGAGCTTTAAACGGCCAATACGTCAACCGGCTTGATTTCATACTCGAGGGCGGCTCTATCGAGAGCGATGGAATGGGCACACTGCTCACCACTTCCGAATGTCTGCTCTCTTCCAACCGTAATGAGCGTCTTAACCAAGTAGAGATAGAAGATTATTTAAAATCGGTTTTCCATCTCCAGCAAGTCCTTTGGTTGGATCACGGCTACCTTGCAGGCGACGATACTGACAGTCATATTGATACTTTAGCCCGTTTCTGCTCTACCGACACCATCGCCTACGTGAAATGTGAAGACAAAGAGGACGAGCATTATGGAGCGCTACACGCTATGGAAGAACAATTAAAAACATTCCGCACATTGGCAGGAGAGCCCTATCGCCTGCTGGCTTTGCCAATGGCAGACAAGGTAGAAGAAGACGGTGAACGACTGCCTGCTACCTATGCCAATTTTCTGATTATGAATGATGCAATTCTTTACCCCACCTATCAACAGCCGGATAATGACCGGAAAGCGGGAGAAGTATTGCAACAAGCATTTCCTAAACATCAGGTCATCGGTATTGATTGCCGGGCATTAATCAAGCAACACGGTTCTCTGCATTGCGTCACCATGCAGTATCCGTCAGGTGTTATCCAATAACGGACATTTCAGTAGCATATTAAATAATTATTCATCATGAAAAAGATAAAAGTAGGATTAATCCAACAATCCAATACCGCAGATATTCGGGTCAACCTGATGAACCTCGCTAAAAGCATTGAAGCCTGTGCTGCTCACGGAGCACAACTAATCGTGCTGCAGGAGTTGCACAATTCACTTTATTTCTGCCAGACAGAAAATACGAATCTGTTTGACCTTGCCGAGCCTATCCCAGGACCATCTACAGGTTTCTACTCCGAACTGGCAGCGGCTAATAAGGTAGTGCTTGTTGCTTCACTCTTTGAAAAACGCGCACCGGGCCTATATCATAACACAGCTGTCGTTTTCGACCGCGACGGAAGTATTGCCGGAAAATATCGGAAAATGCACATTCCCGATGATCCTGCCTATTACGAAAAGTTTTATTTCACCCCCGGAGATATCGGTTTCGAACCGATTCAGACATCTTTAGGCAAACTGGGAGTACTGGTATGCTGGGATCAATGGTACCCGGAAGCTGCCCGTCTGATGGCTCTGAAAGGGGCTGAACTTCTAATTTATCCTACCGCCATCGGCTGGGAAAGCAGCGATACGGACGACGAAAAAGCCCGCCAGCTCAATGCGTGGATAATCTCCCAACGTGCTCATGCAGTGGCAAACGGTCTTCCGGTTATCTCTGTCAACCGTGTAGGGCACGAGCCCGACCCTTCCGGTCAAACGAACGGCATACAGTTTTGGGGAAATAGTTTCGTAGCCGGACCGCAAGGAGAGTTTTTGGCACAGGCAAGCAACGATCATCCTGAAAACATGGTAGTTGAAATAGACATGGAACGTTCGGAGAACGTCCGCCGCTGGTGGCCCTTTCTCCGTGACCGTCGAATTGATGAATATGACGGACTCACCAAACGTTTTTTGGATTAGCGAGCGAATCACAATTGATCACCGATAGAAATAATACAAAAGGTCCACAAGAGTTGCTATTCAGGCTTTTCTCTTGTGGACCTCCGTATTATATCCTTTTTTTATTGGAAAGTAATCTTCTTATTAGCAATAAAGTTGGCAGCTCCGTAAATAAACAATCCAAGGAACTGGGCCAGATATTCATTGACATCCAGACCTTCTACCAACAAAATAAGGAATAAAAACTGCGCAGTGTAAGCAACCCCGAAAGCAGAACAGAAGAATAGTATCTGTTTCCAGACATTGTTCTTTCTTTTTTCTACGGGGAATATCCAATACTTGCACCAGATAAAGTTATGAATCTGGGCTATAATATACGCAGTTACATTAGCCACCATATAGTCACCTTCGAATGACATTTCTCTCATCATCAGCCACACAACAAGGGCCATGATCAAAGCATTCATCGTTCCGATTACTATAAAGCGAAATATGCGCACTGATTCTTTCATTTCACAACAAGTTCGTCGTTATTCATTCGTATCATGTACTGCTGAATGATTGCTTTCAGTTCATCTTCCATCGACTGTTGCACATCAATCTGACCCAGAAGATTATGTTCCAGCAACTTATCCGTTTTAAACGCATACATGGCTACAGCGTTCCGGCCATCAAACTGCAATAAATAGTCACCTTTAAAGAATTGATATATTCCATTGATATAATTTACGGCATACGTATCCTCAGCAGGCGTATTCAATAAATCACACCCAAAGGAAACAAATGGTTTGTCATACCCTAAATACCCCAATACAGTAGGCATAATATCAATTTGTTGTGCTATCACATCTTTACGGAAACCTTTCAAATTACTTCCCGGCTGATAAAACACTACAGGAACAGAGAACAACCCGCTTTCCGTCTCATACTCCGGACGTTCCGGCGAGTTGGTATGATCTGCTGTAAATACGAACAGCGTATTTTTATACCACGGTTCTTTCGAAACCTTTTCAAAGAACAACTTCAAAGCATGATCCGTGTATCCGATGCACTGACGAATAGCTTTATTCCCTTTCGGAAAAACGCCTTCGTATTCTGCTGGAACTGCAAACGGATGGTGGGAAGAAAGGCTGAACAACGCAGCTGCAAAAGGCTGCTGAAAACCGGATAAAGTATTGCCAAAGAACTGGAAGAATTTCTCATCCCAAATTCCCCAATGCCCATCAAAATCCTTGTTACCCGGATTAGCCTCATTATATTCCGTACGACCAAAGTAATTGGTGTACCCTGCCGTACGTGCAAAAGCTTCAAATCCCATAGAGCCATTGTCCGCCCCGTGGAAGAAAGCGGTGTAATATCCTTTTTTGCCCAACTCCCCGCCTATACTGGATACCGTGTTCAAAGAAGATGGTGTCAGAAAGAACGGTTCTATAAACATCGGGATACCCGACAATACGGAAGGCATTCCGTCGATACTCTTCATACCATTAGAGAATGAATATTTAAAAGTCAGACCTTCAGCCATCAACGAATCAAGGAAAGGCATATATCCCTTATAGGTTCCATTGTCCAGTTCTTCATTCAGAAAGCCGCTATTCTCTTTGCTAAAGCTCTCCAGAATAAAAACAACCACATTCAACGGCCTGAATTGCACACTATCCGCAGGCATATGCACCGGCGTGTACAAAGCTTCCATCTTCTCTTTATCGAAATACTGAGGTATGGCAAATGAGGTCTTTCCAAACGTGCGGAAGATAGAAAAAGGGGTATTCAGTACGATCCCCGTCTCCATCGGCCGGTCTACATACTTATTGGCGTTGCTGATTGTGATTGGACGCACCATGCCAGTAAATCCGCCACGCATTCCGCCGATACACAAGTACACTCCAAGCCCCAAAGTAAGCAAATGAACCGTATAATAAACTGGCATACGTTCTACCTTTACCGGCTTCGGCTTACGATACAACTTAAATAAAGCATAACCAAAAGCAATGGCAAACAACGTCAGATACCAGTGATTCAATAATTCTGTCCCTATAATACCTCCCAGATTCCCTTCATTCTTAAATTCGCTGAATACGGACGCAGTCGTTCTTCGATGGGTATATTGGAAATAAACCGTATCCATCAGGTTCATAATAATGACAATCAGATTGGTTGTCACAAAAATCCCCTTTGTAATCTTCTGATATATTACATTTTCCTTATAATGAAGCGGAATCAGCATTAGGAAAATATACAGAAGATTCGTATAAAGAATGGCAGAAGTATCAAAAAGGAATCCTCCCTCGAACATTCTCCAGATTCGTCCGGCTGAAAGATCGGAAAAAGCCTTCAAATTTTCTATCAGAAAGATGACACGACAGAGAATAAAGCACCCCATCACTAATAATAAATTAATTATGAGTGACAGGGTGGTATTATAAAGAGAACGATATTTGTTCATCGTTTACTTATTTTCTTTGATATCAACGATCAGGTTGAGTTCGTCAAGTTGAGTCTGATCAATTTCAGACGGTGCATCCAACATTACATCGCGCCCTGAGTTATTTTTGGGGAATGCGATACAGTCACGGATAGAATCCAGACCGGCGAAAAGAGACACCCAACGGTCAAGACCGTATGCCAAACCACCGTGAGGAGGTGCACCATACTTGAAGGCATTCATCAGGAAGCCAAACTGAGCCTGTGCCTTCTCCGGTGTGAAACCAAGGATTTCGAACATTCTGGCTTGCAACTGAGCATCGTGAATACGGATAGATCCTCCACCGACTTCCACGCCGTTGACAACCATATCATAAGCATCGGCACGCACAGCAGCCGGGTCAGTATCCAGCAATGGAATATCTTCTTCTTTCGGATGTGTAAACGGATGGTGCATAGCCATCAGACGGCCTTCTTCCTCACTCCATTCGAACATTGGGAAGTCAATCACCCAAAGGCAAACAAACTTATTCTTATCACGCAATCCCAATTGGGAACCCATTTCCAAACGGAGTTCACAAAGTTGCTTACGTGTTTTCATCACGTCGTCGCCGGAAAGAATTAGAATCAAATCACCCGGTTTAGCGCCAAATGCTTCCTTCATCTGTTGCAGCACTTCCTGTGTATAGAATTTGTCTACACTTGATTTCACCGTACCGTCTGCTTCTACACGAGCATACACCATACCTTTCGCACCAATCTGCGGTTTCTTGACGAATTCAGTCAAGGCATCGAGTTGTTTACGGGTATAAGTTGCAGCCCCTTCCGCACAGATACCGCCAACGTATGCGGCATTATCGAATACAGAGAAACCATGACCTTTCATGATGTCCATCAGTTCAACGAACTTCATGCCGAAACGCAAATCCGGTTTGTCGCTGCCATAATATTTCATGGCATCAGCCCAAGGCATACGCTGGAATGGTTCGGTCAGTTCAACACCCCGAAGAGTCTTGAACAGATGTTTGGCCATTCCTTCGAAAGTAGAAATGATGTCTTCCTGTTCTACGAAACTCATTTCACAGTCAATCTGTGTAAATTCCGGTTGACGGTCGGCACGCAAGTCTTCGTCACGGAAACATTTTGCAATCTGGAAATAACGGTCGAACCCGGATACCATCAACAATTGCTTCAATGTCT